>ERZ1673730.594-NODE-594-length-42763-cov-6.809380_pt1 | contig 42763 bp, 38 predicted proteins | sample MGYA00580200_ERZ1673730 | MGnify/ENA primary metagenome ERZ1673730 (study PRJEB41218, sample SAMN15661761) | gut metagenome | host: Homo sapiens | place: Canada: London | collected 2015-08-20/2019-03-30 | study: EMG produced TPA metagenomics assembly of...
TGTGCCAATGCAGGCCAGTATCGATTCAGAAAATCAAAATTTGATTTCATAAGCAAGCTCCTTTAGACCTTATTGAATCGTTTAGCGCCAGACATTTTCAATGCTCATTCGACCACTTTCGGTTTGTTGCAATTCTTTTTGGCATACAGCGCATCGTCAAATCACTTCGGCACGACTATAGTCAGGATTACTTTGCCATACTCATGGGAATTGGACAGCCCCACCAGGTGGGTGGCGATTTCCCAGATCAGAGCGGTTCTCACCTGTATATTCGCATTTGTCTGCTATTGTAGCTCGGTGCTGTTCTCCTGTGTTATTTACTTTCTGTAATCGTCTTCTCTTTAATATGGTACGCAATGCCGTTTTCTTCGCAAAAACGAATTACTTCATGTGCCTTTTTGTTGTAAAAATCATTATGCTGAAGGTATGCGTTGACGGCTTTACTGTAGTTGGTCCTCCCAAAAATAATTTTGTCAACAAAGCAGATTGAGCGAAGAACTGCTTGCAAGTCCTGCTCAATGAGGTTTGGCGTGGGGTATGGCTCCATACTGACCCATGTTTTGCAGCCAGCTTCGTGCAACACACGTAACGCTGCAATACGATCTGCGTATGGAGCAGCGCCCGGTTCAATACGCTCTCTATAGTCTTCATCCAATGAAATAAGCGTTATGCCATATTCATTTTCTTTTGAAAGATTTGCAAGGCAACTAGGAAGTAGTCCTTTGGTTAAGACTGTGCATTTAATCCCTGATGCGTTTAGTTTTGCAATTGCAGCTATACCCATTTGACAAATTTCATCAAATCCATACATAAAAGGGTCAGTAGAGAAGCAAAGATGAACGGAACATATTTTATTTTGCAGCTTTGGAATTTCCTTATCCAGAAGCTCTAATGTGTTTGATACCAAATAAGGTTTGCACCATTCGCCATAATCCCTAACCTGCCCAAAGCGCTTTTTCATTGCAAACGCATAGCACGGATATTTACACCCATGTGCGCACCCTTGAACAAAGTTAATCGTATAATCACCATATTCTACACCAGTCCGGTACAACATGGTTTTTCTTTGTATATATCCTGCCACTTCGGCCATTTCTATTTTCTCCTGTCCTGAAACGATATTGTCGATTGCTTTTTTGTTGCTCCGTAATCGGCAACAAGAATTTGCTTGATTTCATTTTTGTAACCGTCAGTTGGAAATATAGGGTGCTCATCCAGCAGTGCCCATATATCCGAATACTTCACATCTTGCTGCCCATTAAAATGTTTTTGAATATATTTTGCGATATCTTCAGCAAAATAACAATTTTGATCAGTTTCAGTTTCAATATCCAGTGAATCTTCCGAGTAGGTAATTACTGTTTGACCAGAAAAAGATGTAGTCTTTGTCGACGATTTTCTTCCAAAGGTGTTCCAAGCAGTAGTCTTGAACAATTTGAATCCTTCAATATGACTTGTACAGTGAACCAAATCGTAAACCAGCGCATTATTCGTGTTAAAAAACGGAAAGGATGCGATATAGTATTTCCTGCTTTTATCGCCTCTAAGATATTTAATAATTGTTTCCAGCCGCTTTTCGTAGGCGTTCTTATCGCTGCCAAACGGAATCAATTTAGTGACATCATCTATCAGATATGTGTCCATATATTTTTGCTTTGCCCTATCCGACTTCACCTGACTCAAGGCTCGAATAGGATCGGAAACCATATGGTTGATAAGCACTTCACCCCAATGCCTGAAAAATGGGGCTAGGGCCGCCCAGTCAATGGATGCATCGTAGGGGGCGTATAGGAGAAAGAAATGATAGTGGTAGCGCCTATTATCTAACTTGGGACCAATTTCTTTCAAAAAAATATTTGCATCCTTTACAGATGTTACAATTCTAAAATTATCTTTCTCACCAGGGAGATGCTTCTTCAACTCATTGATTTTATCTTCATTATTATCGTTGAGATAAAGAAATACCTTTTTCTTATATTGCCCAGCTACATCCCGTAATACCTCAGCAACTCTTACTGCCGAACCTTTTACAGGAGCACCATCGTGATCGGTATAGGCCCCACTGTTACACATACAATCAATATAAATTATGCCATCGCAATAGCTGTTCAGCATGAGCTTTTGAGCCCAAGTCTTTATGTAAGCTTCAATCAGTTCAAATTTCTTGATTGTATGAGGGCTTGCTTTACTAATGACAACGTTGTTGTTACTACTTGCCATACAAAGTTCACTCCATTGCAAAAGGATAAAATAATTTGTGACTGATTTCAACAATGTCACAATATTGGTACGGAGCATTCATCTAGTAAGCGAAGAGTGCTTTTAAGCAGCCTGCTGTACGCCACGGCAATATTGGGGGATTTTTTCGCTTTTATTATACTGCTATTAGACTACACACGCAAGAGATTCTTCCTGATTTCGGGAATTTTTCCGAAACGTACATTCACATTTTCTTGGATAGATCATCTGAAATAATGTTTATTGTGCAATGAACGGGCGCATTTTATATAGCAATTTCAAACCGGCAAGCAGTGTCCGGGTGCTACCCGGACGCAATTTGCTTGTTGGGGCAAAATCCCCAAGCCCCAAGATCAGAACTTTGTTCTGGCTGCGCATTTGTAAAATGCTTCTCTGTTGGCCCAAAACAAAACCTTTTTCGACGCTGACCGAATTTGCTATATTTGAAAAATCCATTGCATACGGATGCCGCTATATGGTATGATATGGTTAATTAGAAAAACGATTTTGGACAGAGAACAGATTCCTGTGGAAGACCAAAGGGGGACAACTATGATTGACTTTTCCAAATTAGAGCAGTACCGGGAGAACAACCGTATTGAGGCGAAGAAAGCACTGGGCGGTCTACCCAGGAGCATTTGGGAGACATATTCTGCCTTTGCAAATACCTACGGTGGAATCATTTTGCTGGGCGTGGAAGAAATGCCGGATAAATCCTTTCATGCAATCGACTTGCCTGACCCGGACAAGCTCATAAAAGAATTCTGGAACATTGCCAACAACCCAAACAAGACCAGCGTAAATGTGCTTTCTTCCAAAGATGTTTTTGTTCAAGATGTGGATGGTAACCATATCGTAGTCATTAACGTCCCTCGTGCTGAGCGTTCATACCGACCTGTCTATGTAGACGGAAATCCGCTATGCACCTATCGCCGGAATGGGGAAGGTGATTACCGCTGCACCAAGGAAGAATTTCAGGCCATGGTCCGGGATGCTTCCGTGAAGACCCAGGATATGCTGGTGCTGAACGAAATGGACATGGCCGTATTCAACAGCGAAAGCATCCGCAGCTACCGGCAAAGAATGCGCCTGTCCCGCCCTGGCCACGTCTGGGAAGCCTTGGAGGATGAGGATTTCCTGATGAAATTGGGTGCGGTTGGGATTGGCTCTGACGGTAAAAAGCATCCCACCTCTGCGGGGCTTCTGATGTTCGGAAACGAGTACGATATTGTGCGGGAGTTTAATACGTATTTCCTGGATTATCAGGAACAATACGATTCCGATACTCGGTGGACAGACCGAATTATTTCCTCTTCCGGAGATTGGAGCGGCAATGTGTACGATTTCTATTTCCGGGTGTATAACAAACTGACGCAAGACATCAAGGTGCCGTTCAAAATGGAGGGCGGCGTTCGGGTGGACGATACGGCTGTTCATCAGGCACTCCGGGAGGCACTGGCGAATTGCCTGGTCAATGCGGATTATTATGGACGGCAGGGACTTGTGATTATCAAGCGAAAGAATCAAATTACCATGTCCAATCCGGGCAGCTTCCGTATTGAAATTGACGCGGCGAAAAGCGGCGGCGTGTCTGATCCCAGAAACGGAACCATGCTGAAAATGTTTAACCTGATCGATATTGGTGAACGGGCCGGAAGCGGCATCCCCAATATTTTCCGGGTTTGGCGAGAGCAGGGGTGGGAAGAACCCGTCATTGCGGAATCCGCGGAGCCGGATCGAACGGTGCTTTGTTTATCACTGCAAAAAAGAGGCGATAAAAAAGAGACGATAAAAAGAGACGATAAAAAAGAGACGATAAAAACTGTCAAGCAGAAAAATGAAATTATTCTGTACCTAACGGACCATGCCTCGGCAAAAAGTGCGGATATTGCGGAGCTTCTCGATGTAAAAAGCACGCGCGTGAAGAAGCTGCTGTCTGAGCTGATTTCGGAAGGCGTGGTCGTGGCGGAGGGCGGAAATCGGAACCGGACGTATAAGCTGAAATCGTAAAGTGACGAAGAAAGCACCTCGCGTGGATTCATTAGAATGCAGGAGGAAAAAGTTTTGGCAAAAAAAGAACGGCATCTTCTAACTGACAAAATCAAGAATATGTGTGTACAATGCAAAAGGTATCCCCATTATCGCATGATCCTTTATATTTCTATTATTACGATTGTGTCTGGAGTTTTATCGATTTGCCTGTTCTGCTCGTTACCTGCAGTATCTGCCTTGCTGACAAGCATCTGTGCAGGGTGCATTACGGGGATTGTATTTTATATACTGGCAAATGTGCGCAATAATGAAATGAATGCAAGTCGTGAAGAATGGGAATCTCTCAATGAACATTATCAGATTTGTCAGCAGACCCAAAAGCTGTGCTTAACTGTAGTGACCAACTCGGATGTTTCCAAAGAAAATATCGCTCAAATATGCGCGAACACGCGGAAGCTCTTTCGCTTTATGGCCTGTCTGTATGTTGATCTTCCAAGGGCGGCCCGAATCATAAAAGACTATCCGCTGGATTACCTGGGACATTTGAAGAGGGCGGATGCAGCTATTACAGATTTGGAAACAATGCAGGAACTAAGCGAAAGAAAGCCGAAGGACATGATGGACATTCTTCCATTCATTTCGCAGACAGAAGAAATCATAATAACTCCATGGCTAAAGCTAATGGAAAATGTCGTATACTTAGAATCCTCTGGAATTTGAGTATCCAATAAGCATGGATGAAATCCTGTGTGTACGATAATATTAAAAAGATACAGCCCACCAATCCTTGCAGACTGGTGGGCTGTGCCATATTTATTTGCCTTAGTCCCTCAACCGATGCTCCGGCGTGCCGTTCACATATTCCTCCTAAATCGTCACCGAAGCTATGTACTGCACATTGACTTCATGCCCAATTGCGGTACGAGCCGGACGGGGATAACTCGCACTTCGTACGGGCCACATCTTCTTGACCATCTGGCCGCCGACGGAGCCGGCTTCGCGGGAGGTCAGGTGACCGTTGTAACCGTTGGTCAGGTTCACGCCAACCTCGCTGGCAGCCTGCATCTTAAACTTGTCCATCGCTTCCCGAGCCTGGGGAATGTTGATCTGATTGTTGCTCTTCATACCGTTTTCTCTCCTTTTTGCTTTCTCGCGGTTTTGTTCCGCAACCATAGCTTTGCCAATATTTTTTGGAGTATTAGCGTGAATTTCCGGAAGGAAATACAGAAAATGACAGATTTTATTGACACCCCCTTCAGATTCTGCACAGATTTTCCCGCGCGGTTGCATTCAATCGGGATTTGTGATATAGTAAGGCAAAATGGATAAAGACGTGGGTGATATTTATGAAAATCATGATTATCGGCGACGGAAAAATCGGCAGTGTCCTTGCTGAGCAACTGTCGAAGGAAAAGCATGAAGTGACGCTGGTGGATCGCTCCGGGGTCAGGCTGGATCAGTCCAACAACGAACTGGACGTGATGGTTGTGGAGGGCGACGGCGCTTCCCGGGAGGTTCAGCTGGAGGCAGGAGCGGATCAGGCAGACCTCGTCATTGCCTGTACCGGCGCGGACGAGCTGAACCTGCTGTGCTGCCTCATCGGCAAGAAGCTGGGCGCGCGGCACACCATCGCCCGGGTGCGAAACCCCATGTACGTGGAGGAGCTGAACCTCATCAAGGACGATCTGGGGCTCAGCATGGCCATCAACCCCGAGGAAGCCTGCGCCACGGAAATGGCCCGGGTACTGCGGTTCCCCTCGGCCATCAAGATCGACACCTTTGCCAGAGGGCATGTGGAAATTCTCAAAACCGGCGTGACGGCGGGTTCCCCGCTGGACGGCATGGCGCTGAAGGACATCGGAAAGTTCCGGGCCAACGTGCTGATCTGCGCGGTGGAGCGGGGCGAGCGGGACGTCATTATCCCCTCCGGTGAGTTCCAGCTGAAGGCCGGGGACCGGATCTCCGTGGTGGCAAGTCCGCAGGAGGCGCAGCGGTTTTTCCGGCAGGTCGGCGTGGCGAAGACCCGGGTGCGGCAGGTCATGCTGATCGGCGGCGGCCGGATGGGCTACTATCTCGCGCGGCAGCTGCTGGCGACCGGCATGGACGTGAAGATCATCGAATCGGACGCGAAGCGCTGCGAGGAGCTGAGCCAGCTCCTGCCGGAGGCGACGATCCTCCACGGCGACGGCACGGATCAGCGCCTGTTACAGGAGGAAGGCATCGAGCACATGGATGCCATTGCGGCGCTGACGGGCATTGACGAAGAAAACATCATCATTTCCCTGTTTGCCGGGAGGACGACCCGTGCCAAGGTCATTACCAAGGTCAACCGCAGCTCTTATGAGCCGCTGGTGGCCAGCCTGTCTCTGGATTCCGTGTTCTATCCCCGGAATATCTGTGCGGACAACGTGGTGCGCTACGTCCGGGCCATGCAGAATTCCGACGCTTATGCCAGCATGGAGACGCTGTGCAAGATCGTCAGCAATAAGGTCGAAGCGATGGAGTTCCGGGTCACGGCCAGCGCCGATTTCTGCGGCATCCCATTGCAGGATCTGCACCTGAAGGACGGCCTGCTGATCGGCTGCATCTCCCGGGGCGGCAAGACCATTACCCCCCGCGGCAGCGACACCATCGAGGTGGGGGACAGCGTGATCGTGGTCGCAGCCCACAGCGGACTGAGAAGCCTCAACGATATCTTCACCACCCGGCGGTAAGGGGGAACGGACATGAATTATCCCTTGCTTCGCTATCTTTTCGGCATGATCCTGCTGATCGTGGCGGCGTTTCTGGTGCTGCCGCTGGCGGTCGCCGTGATCTACGGGGAAAGCTCCGGCATTTACTTTTTGTACACCATGATCGCGGCGGGACTGCTTGGCTTCCTGCTGACCCGGTTCAAGCCCGCCAAGCGGGACATGTACGCCCGGGAAGGATTCGTCTTTACGGCGCTGGCATGGGTGGTCATTTCCCTGATCGGCGCGGCGCCCTTTACCCTGTCCGGGCAGATCCCCAGCTACTTAGACGCCGTGTTTGAGACGGTTTCCGGCTTTACCACCACCGGCGCCAGCATCCTGACCGATGTGGAGGCGCTGGACAACGGGATGCTCTTCTGGCGCAGCTTCACCCACTGGTTGGGGGGCATGGGCATTCTGGTGTTCATGCTGTCGCTGGTGAATATGGGCGGCCAGGCCAACCACCTGCTCCGGGCGGAAAGCCCCGGCCCCACCGTGAGCAAGATGGTGCCGAACATGCGCAAGTCCGCCGCAATTCTCTACGGCATTTACATCGTCATGACGGCGGTGGAGGTGGTGCTGCTGCTTATCGGGGGAATGCCCCTGTTTGACAGCCTGTGTACCGCCTTCGGCACCGCCGGCACCGGCGGCTTCGGCATCAAGAACAGCTCCATGGGCTATTATGACAGCTACTACCTTCAGGGCGTGGTCTCCGTGTTCATGGCGCTGTTCGGCGTGAACTTCAACGTTTACTTTTTCCTGCTGATGAAAAAATATGCCATGGCATGGCGGAATACCGAGGTGCGGGCGTATTTTGCCATCATCGCCGGGAGCACGCTGATTATTACCCTTAACATTCTGGGGATGTTCCCCACGGCGTTTGACGCGTTCCACCACGCTTTTTTCGCCGTCTCGTCCGTCATTACCACCACGGGCTTCAGCACAACGGATTTTGACCTGTGGCCCCAGCTCAGCCGGTGTATTCTGGTGCTGCTGATGATCGTGGGTGCCTGTGCGGGGTCTACCGGCGGCGGCGTGAAGGTTTCCCGGCTGGTGATTTTGTGCAAAGCCCTCGGCTCGGAGCTGCGCAAGCTGCTCCATCCCCGCTCCGTGCGGGTGCTGACGGTGGACGGAAAGCCCGTCAGCCGGGAGACGGTGCAGGGCGTTCAGAGCTACATGACCCTGTATTTTCTGGTGACGCTGGTGTCCGTGCTGCTGGTGGCGCTGGACAATCTGGATTTTGTCACCACTTTCACCGCCGTGTTGGCGACGCTGAACAACATCGGCCCCGGCCTGGGGCTGGTCGGCCCCACGGGCTGCTTCGCGGCCTTTTCGCCGCTGGCGAAGATCGTCCTGACGGCGGATATGCTGTTCGGGCGGCTTGAGCTGTTCCCCATGCTGATTCTGCTGATGCCCTCGACATGGCGGAAATATTGATGAAAAACGGCGAATGGATCGTATCGGTACCGATACGATCCATTTCTCGTGTCAACTTGGCTCTCCCTCCGGGAGAGCTGTCACCGCAGGTGACTGAGAGGGCTTTGTGTTTGCGTGGGGGTCGTCATGCCCTCGAAATTATTTCAGCTTTTTGCCTTCCTGGAATGCGTCGCCCAGCTTTTTGCCCAGGGGATAGTAGCCGTGGCCGCAGGGGTCGAAGGTGATGGGGTGGAACTTATTCAGGTCGATCTTGCCGTCGGTGAGAATGGATTCCTCGGCGCTGACGTTTTCGATCCGGCCAATGAGCAGCCCGGTGCCCTCGTCGTAGCTGACGAAGGAACATTCCAGCGTCATGGGCAGTTCGTCGATGATGGGAGCGTCCACGAGATGGCTCTTGCTGGTGTGCCAGCCTGCACGGGCGACCTTATCGGGAACCTTATCGCCGGACACGATGCCCACGTAGTCCGCAGCCACCATGTTTTCCGCGTCCGCCATGGAGACGGTGAAGGCTTTCCGGGCGAAGATGTTCCGGGTGGTCTTGTGGTCCGCAAGACAGATGCCGATGAGATTCGTGTCCACGATGCCGCCCCATGCGGCGTTCATGGCGTTGGGCGTGCCGTCCTCGCCGTAGGTGCCAATGATCAGCACCGGCATGGGGTACAGCATGGGCTTGGAACCAAAATCTTTACGCATATCATTTCCTCCTTATATATCGGGGATGGTTCCCCGGTCGATACGTTATCCGGCGGCGTGTGTCAGAAGCAGGCTCAGGCCGTAAATCACGACCAAATGGGCGGGGTAATACCAGTAAAACAGCGGGCCGATATTCCATGTGCCTTTTTTGCCGTTGTACAGCGCCAGAAGGGGAACGCTCAGAAGCCCCCACCACTGCGTCCCGCCGTAATGCAGACCCAGCAGGCCGACACCGACGGCGAACAGCGCCAGTTTTCCCCATTTTCCCCTGCCAAAATACACCAAAACCGGCAGCATTACGCCCCAAAGGCCGTAATCCACGTCGAAATCCGTGTGAATTAGAATCCGGGGCAAGCCCTCGGTGACGAAAACCACGGCGGCAACAGCGGCAGCAGCCGACAGCACCGACACGGGAGTCCGGCGGCGGACGGCGTTATCCAGTGCGTATATCAGACAGACGGAGAGGGAAAAGGTCACGAAAATGCACTGGTAGAGCGAGCGCATGGCGGCAAAATAGGCGATCTGGCACAGTGCGGCCATGCCCAGAAGTCTCCCCAGATACCGCCCCCGGTCATGGGTATAGCGGCAGCCCTCGGCGATCATATAGGCGAAAAGCGGCGCGGCCAGCCGCCCGATGATCCGCAGAATGATGAATTGGGGCAGCAGCTGCAATCCCACATGGTCGCAGGTCATGGCGAACAGGGCCAGAAGCTTCAGTTGATTCCCGGTCAGCCCGGCAAATTTTTTCGTTTGTATCTGCATAGGCACTCCTGTGTGACATTCCGGATAAAAATATGATACCACGTTTTCGCCGGAATTGTCAATCCGGGCGGCAAAAAAGCGCCCCGGTCGGGCGCGGAAAGAAATGAAATGACCCTTGACTGCCATGCCTTGTGATCAGCACGTTTTTTTGCAGCCAAGGGTCATTTCTGTTCGCTCTTATTATCTAACATCTGTTGGTTAACCTCTCTTTCTGCGGATTGACGGGCGTATGCGATCCGTTTTTCTGTTCCGATACCTTATCCATTCTCTGTCTGTCTCTTCCGCGAGACGCGCTTATAAGTCGGAATCGCCGGGGACCTCCCTGCCCGCCTGCATTGGCTCCGTTCTGATTCAGAGCCTTCAAGGATTTACCTGTACATCGGTATCACCTCTTTGTATTTATAAGATCGCATAAATATATCTGCTGTTCAAGACGGAAAATTAGACAATATTACCAATTCACCGTTGTGGAAAACACAGAATTCCCTTCGACACGGGCGGCCGCGGATTGACAAAGGGAGGGAAGGCTGTTATAATAATTCTGTTCGGCGGCTGTGCGGCCGCTGTTTTTCGTGGTATTTTTGCAGCCGGTATTCCCGGCTGAGCAAGCACATACAAAGGAGAAACACAATGAAATACGACTTTACTTCCATTCTGGATCGCCGGGGAAAGGACGCCGTCGCCATTGACGCCGTGGGCGCGCCCGGTTCTCCCTATCCCGCGCCCCGGGAGGGATTCGACGTGATCCCCATGTGGGTGGCGGATATGAATTTCCCCGTGGTTCCCACCGTTCAACAGGCCATGATCGAACGGGTGGAGCATCCGGCCTTCGGCTATTTTGACCCCCCTGCGGAATATTACGATTCCATTATCCGCTGGCAGGAGCGCCATAACGGCGTTACCGGCCTGAAGCCGGAACACATCGGCTACGAAAACGGCGTATTGGGCGGCGTGATCTCCGCACTGAACGTGCTTTGCTCCAAAGGGGACAACGTGCTGCTCCACAGCCCGACCTACATTGGCTTTACCCACTGCCTGACGGACAATGGCTATCACATTGTCCACTCTCCGCTGACAAAGGACGAGCAGGGTGTCTGGCGGATGGATTTTGCCGACATGGAAAAGAAGATCGTGGAAAATCACATCCACGCCGCCATTTTCTGTTCCCCCCACAACCCCTGCGGCCGGGTCTGGGAGCGCTGGGAGATTGAGCAGGCCATGGCGCTGTACAAAAAGTACGACGTCATGGTGGTTTCCGACGAGATCTGGAGCGACATTCTGCTGACCGGGTATCGCCACATTCCCACCCAATCCGTCAGCGAGGACGCGAAAATGCGCACCGTGGCGCTGTACGCTCCCTCCAAAACCTTCAATCTGGCGGGACTGGTGGGCAGCTACCATATCATCTACAACAGCTGGCTCCGCGACCGCTGTGACAAAGAGGGCTCCCTCAGCCACTACAACGCCATGAACGTCATGAGCATGCACGCCCTGCTGGGCGCTTACAGGCCCGAGGGCTACGAGTGGGTGGAGGAGCTGCGGCAGGTCATCACCGGCAACGTGGATTTTGCCTGCGATTATATCGCGAAGCACTTTAACGGCGTGGATGTCAGCCGCCCACAGGGAACATACATGCTGTTTCTGGACTGCGGAGAATGGCTGACGGCTCATGGCAAGACCATGGACGAGCTGCTTGCCGCCGGATGGGACGTGGGCGTTATCTGGCAGGACGGACGGGCGTTCCACGGTCAGACCCACATCCGCATGAACCTCGCGCTGCCCCTGAGCCGGGTGCAGGAGGCCTTCCGGCGGCTGGATACCTATGTTTTCAATGCCTGATACGATACTCCGGGGCGGATTACCGCCCTGGAGCCTTTGCTTTACGGGACAAAATTCGCCACTTTACATAGATTTTACAAAGTGCCTGTTGTAATTCTTACGGTTTTATCGTACCATCAACAGTGAGATAGAATAAGTATTGGGGGAATCCGAGTGATTTACTGCGTAGAGGATGACGACAGCATCCGGGAGCTGATGCTGTATGCCCTGCGGGCGTCCGGCTTCGAGGCGGAGGGCTTCCGGGACAGTGTAGGACTGTTCGACGCGCTGAGCCACGCCCAGCCCCAGCTCATTATGCTGGATATCATGCTGCCCGGAATGGACGGCATTGAAATTCTCAAAGCCCTCCGGGGCAATCCCGCCACCGCCCGCATCCCGGTCATCATCGCGTCCGCCCGGGGAACGGAGTACGACAAGGTGGTGGGGCTGGATCTGGGGGCTGACGATTACCTCGCCAAGCCCTTCGGCATGATGGAGATGGTGTCCCGCATCCGGGCGGTTCTGCGCCGGGCTGCCCCTGCGGCTGCTCCCGGACTGCTGCAAATGGGGAATCTGCGGATGGATTCCGCGTCCCATACAGTCTACGCCGGGGATACCCGGGTGGAGCTGACGCTGAAGGAATTTGAGTTACTGAAGCTCTTTCTGGAGCATCCCGGCCGGGTCTTTACCCGGGATCAGCTGCTGGAGCGGATCTGGAGCACGGACTACGTGGGGGAGACCCGGACGGTGGACGTACACATCGGCACCCTGCGCACGAAGCTGGGGCAGTGCGGCGAATACATCCGCACCGTCCGTGGCGTTGGCTACCGGATGGAGGCGTAGGCCATGACGAAGCGGGTTTTTCGCTCGATTTTTCTGGCGTCGCTGGCGGTACTGCTGGCAGCGGTGGTGCTGATCCTGGGGGCGCTGTACACCTACTTTTCCGACGTTCAGGCGGAGCAGCTGCGGCTGCAAACGGCGCTGATTTCCCACGGGCTGGAAAATGAGGGGCTTGCTTATTTTGATAATTTTGACACCTCCGGCCGCCGGGTCACCTGGATCGCCGCAGACGGCACGGTGCTTTATGACAGCCGCTCCGATTCCGGCGTGATGGAGAATCATCTGGAGCGGGAAGAGGTAAAGGCCGCGCTGGCCACCGGTTCCGGCACCAGCTTCCGCTATTCCGACACGCTGATGGAGCGGTATATTTACACGGCGCAGCGCCTGAGCGACGGCACGGTGCTTCGCCTTTCCGCGGCGCAGAACACGGTGCCCCATCTGGTGTTGGGGGTGGTGAAGCCGATCATTCTGGTCATCGGTATTGCCGTCGCCCTGTCGGCGCTTCTTGCCGGGCAGCTGACGAAAAACATTGTCGCGCCTCTGAACGAGCTGAATCTGGACGACCCCATGTCCAACCGGGAGTACGTCGAAATTCAGCCCCTTCTGCGGCGGCTGGACTCCCAGCAGGTTCAGCTTCGGGCGCAGTCGCAGGAGCTGCGGCAGAAGCAGAAGGAATTCAACACCGTCACCCGTTCCTTAAGCGAGGGACTGGTGCTGATGAACAGCAGCGGCACGGTGCTGAGCATCAACCCCGCCGCCACGCGGCTGCTGGAGATCACCCCCAACTGCTTAGGTGCGGATTTTGGCGTCGCCAACCGGAACCCGGCCATTTCCGCGCTGGTGGAGAAAGCCCTCACCGGGGAAAAGGCGGAGGAAAATGTCGCCCTGACCGGCGGGGAATATCTCGCCGCCGCAAGTCCGGTCAGATCCGACGGGGCGGTTTTCGGCGTGGTGCTGCTGCTGTTTGACGTGACCCAGAAGCAGAAGGCGGAAGCCCTTCGCCGGGAATTCACCGCCAACGTTTCCCATGAGCTGAAAACCCCGCTCCATGCCATTTCCGGCTACGCCGAGCTGATGAAGGACGGGCTGGTTCCTCCGGAGGACACCCGGCACTTTGCGGAGAAAATCTACAGCGAAGCCCAGCGCATGATCGATCTGGTGGAGGATACCCTGCGCCTGTCCCGGCTGGACGAGGGTGCGGCGGATATGCAGTGGGCGCCCATCGACCTGTACGAAACGGCGAAATCCGCCATGCAGGAGCTGACCGCCCCGGCGGAGCTGAAAAACGTCAGCATCCGGCTGGAAGGGACGAAAACCGTGATTCAGGGGATTCCTCAGCTGGTTTCCGGGATTGTGTTCAACCTCATGGACAACGCCGTCAAGTACAACAAAGACGGCGGGCTGGTCATCGTGCGGCTTGGGGAAGAAAAGGGGCAGGCCGTTCTGACGGTGACAGACACCGGCATCGGCATCAGCCCGGAGCATCAGGAGCGGGTGTTCGAGCGGTTTTATCGGGTGGACAAGAGCCACTCCAAGGAGATCGGCGGCACCGGTCTGGGACTGTCCATCGTCAAGCACGCGGCGCTGATCCTGGGCGCGGCCATCGAGCTGGACAGCACCGTCGGCAAGGGGACGATTGTCACGGTGCGGTTTCCTATAGAGAAGAAGTAGAATGAATGGGAGGGGCGGCGCCCCTCCCGTATTTTCTGCCGGATTTACGCAGATTTTACATTTTTCTGATAATGGATTTGACCTTGCGCTGATAAAATTGAAATATGAAATAATTTAAGATGTGAGAGGTCGAAATCCATGGATATTTTCAACGTTCTGACCATGATCGGTGGGTTGTGCCTGTTTCTGTTCGGCATGAACCTGATGGGAGACGCACTGGAACGGCGGGCGGGTTCCTCCCTGCGGGGGCTTCTGGGGAAGCTCACCACCAACCGGATGCTGGGCTTCCTGACGGGTCTGGCCGTCACGGGCGTCATTCAGTCCTCCTCTGCTACCACGGTCATGGTGGTCGGCTTTGTCAACTCCGGGCTTCTGACGCTGGGACAGGCCATCAACGTCATTATGGGCGCGAACGTGGGTACCACCGTCACCGCATGGATATTGAGCCTTAGCGGCATTGAAAGCGGGAACGTCTTCGTCCGGCTACTGAAGCCCAGCTCTTTTACCCCCATTCTTGCGCTGGTGGGCATTGTGTACTACATGTTCATGAAGGACGGCAAGAAGAAGGACACCGGCATGATCCTTCTGGGGTTTGCCACATTGATGTTCGGCATGGAGACCATGTCCGGCGCGGTCAGCAGCCTGAAAAATGTGCCGGAATTCCGGCAGATGTTCCTGATGTTCACGAACCCTGTTCTGGGCGTTCTTGTGGGCGCGGTACTCACCGGAATCATCCAGTCCTCCTCGGCCTCCGTGGGCATTTTGCAGGCGCTGTCCTCCACCGGCTCTGTGACCTACGCCGCCGCCATCCCCATTATCATGGGTCAGAACATCGGCACCTGCGTCACCGCGCTGCTGTCCAGCGTGGGCACCACCAAAAACGCCCGGCGGGCGGCGGTGGTGCATCTGATGTTCAACATCATCGGCACCGTTGTGTGCCTGACCCTCTTTGTGCTGGCGGACGCCCTGTTCTCCCCTGCCATTCTGGGAGAAAGCGCTTCTTATCTGGGCGTCGCCATCTGCCACACGGTCTTCAACGTCATCTGCACCACCCTGATGCTGCCCGCCGCCGGGCTGCTGGAAAAGCTGGTGTGCAGGATCGTTCCCGACGGGAAGCAGCCGGAAGCGGTCTGCGAGCTGGACGAGCGTCTGCTGGCCACCCCCTCCATCGCCTTGGAGCGCTGCCGTGTGGTCACCAATGAAATGGCGGACGTGGCTGCCGTGACCCTGCGGGATGCCGCCGCAGCCCTCCAGAACTACACGCCGGAGCTTGCGCAGGCTGTGCGGGAGGGGGAGAGCAAAACCGACCATTATGAGGATATCCTTGGCACCTATCTTGTCAAGCTCAGCGCCCTGAAGATCAGCGAAAACGACAGCAGCGAAGCCGCCATGCTGCTCAAAGCCCTCAGCGATTTTGAGCGCATCGGAGACCACACCCTGAATCTGGTAGAGTCCGCCGAAGAACTGAAAAGCAAGAATCTGGCGCTGTCCGACGCCGCCCGCCATGAGCTGAACGTTCTGCTGCGGGCTGTGGAGGAAATCGTGGACATGACCTTTCAGGCGTTCCGGGACGACGATCTGGAAAAAGCCTACCGGGTGGAGCCGCTGGAACAGGTCATTGACGATCTGAAGGAGAAAATGCGCATCCATCACATTCTGCGGATGCAGCAGGGCAGCTGCAGCATTGAGTCCGGGTTCGTCTGGTCGGATCTGCTGACCGCGCTGGAACGGGTGGGCGACCACTGCTCCAACATCGCCGGGTGCATCATCGACCTGCACCACCACAACATGAACACCCACGAGGCCATCCGCTCCGCCCGGATGGAAAACGAGAATTTTGACGACGAATACAAGGCATATGCGGTGAAATACAGTCTAAAGTAAGCAGAAAAGTGTGAAAAGCGCCCGGCGGGAAATGGATTCCTGTCGGGCGTTTTGCTGTTTTATTTCTTCCACTTTTCGATCAGGCTGACAATCTGTCCCGTGAGCTTGGCGTTGTCTTTGTTGGTGTTCCCGCGGCGGGTCTTGACCAGCGCAAGAAGCGCTTCCGCCGCCGCGACCATGTCCTCGTAAATCTGCTTCGCCCGCTGGGTGCCCTTGAAGACGGCCGCCCGGTCGATCTTCACGCCCTCGGTGTAGGTCGTGAGCTTGCCGGTGATCAGGTCGTATTCCGTGCCGCTGTAGGGGGCGTCGGCATGGTAGCCCATGGATTTCAGGGTCGCGCAGAAGGCTTTGCAGCTGCTGTCGTCGCCGTGGTTCACAAACACCATCTTGGGCTTTTCCCGGAAGCCTGCCAGCCAGTTCAGCAGCCCCTCTTTGTCCGCGTGGCCGGAGGTGCCGTGGAGCATGGCGATCTCCGCGTTCACCGCAATATCCTCGCCGAAAAGCTTTACGGATTTCGCCCCGTTTTCCAGCTTCCAGCCGAGAGAGCCCTCCGCCTGATAGCCTACGAACAGGATGATGTTTTCCTTGCGCCAGAGGTTGTGCTTCAGGTGGTGGCGGATTCTGCCCGCCTCGCACATGCCGCTGGCGGAGAGAATGACCTTGGGCTGGGGGTCGGTATTGATGAGCTTGGATTCGTCGGAGGAAACGGCCAGCTTCAATCCGTCAAACCAGATGGGGTTGACGCCCTGCTTCAGAATGGCCTGCGTCTCGTCGTCAAAGTCCGTGGGGTCACATTGCAGGAAAATTCCCGTCGCTTCCACGGCCAGCGGGGAGTCCACGTACACCGGGAAATGGTCGTGTCCCGTCACCAGACCCCGCTGCTTGATCTCCCGGATGGCGTAGAGCATTTCCTGCGTCCGCCCAACGGCAAAGGCGGGGATGACCAGATTGCCGCCCCGGTCCAGCGCCCGCTGGATGCAGGCGGCCAGCTCGCCCACCACATCGCCCCGCTCCTTGGGGTGCAGGCGGTCGCCGTAGGTGGATTCGATGACCAGATATTCCGTCTCCGCAACAGGCTGGGGGTCCCGGAGCAGGGGCTGATTGACGTTGCCCACGTCGCCGCTGAACACGATCTTCCGGGTCTGCTGCCCCTCCGTCAGCCACATTTCGATGGCGGCGGAACCCAGCAGATGGCCGATGTCCGTCATGCGGATGATAATGCCCTCCGCGGCCTGAACGGCGGCGTTATACTGGCAGGGGCGGAGCAGCCGGAGAGCCGCCGCCGCGTCGTTGGTGTCGTATACCGGCTCCACGGCCCGTTCCCCGGCGCGCTCGGCCTTGCGGGTGCGCCACTGGGCTTCCGATTCCTGAATGTGCGCCGAGTCCATGAGCATGATGCGGCATAGATTGCAGGTGGCCTCCGTGGCGTAGATCTGCCCCCGGAACCCGTCCTTGCACAGCTTGGGGAGCATACCGGAATGGTCGATATGGGCGTGGGTCAGGAACACCGCTTCGATGGCATTCGCCGGGACGGGCAGCGGGACATTCTGGAAAATGTCCTCCCCCTGCTCCATACCGCAGTCCACCAGATAATACCGGCCGTTCACTTCCAGCAGCGTACAGCTGCCGGTGACCTCATGGGTCGCGCCGATGAATTGAACTTTCATGTCTGCACCTCCAAGATTGACGTGACGCCCCGGAAAAACCGGCGGGGTTCTTTGACCATACTATACCACAATTCGCCCCGCAGTGCAAGGTTTTGACTTTTTTGAATACGAAAACGCGCCCGGTTCTTTGCAGAATCGGGCGTGTTTTGGGGTTTAATACTCGGTGGGCTTGATGTGCCAGATCTCCTCGGCGTACTGACGGATGGTGCGGTCGGAGGAGAACTTGGCGGCGGAGGCCACGTTCATCAGGCACTTGCGGCCGAAGGCAATGCGGTCGGCATAGTCCCGGTTGGCCTGGAGCTTGGTATCGAAGTAGGAAGCGTAGTCCAGCAGCAGGAAGTAATGGTCGACCTGATGCCAGTCGGTGCCGTCCAGCAGAGAATGGAACAGCTCCTTCTGGGCGTCGTCCGTGGGCACGGTGCCGTCCACCAGGGTGTTGATGGCGCGGCGCAGGTCGGCGTTGGAGTCGTAAATGCTCCGGGCGTGGTAGGTGGGCTTCACGGCATTGATCTCATCCACGGTGTGGCCGAAGATATACTCGTTCTCCCGACCGGCCTCCTGGGCGATCTCCACATTGGCGCCGTCCAGCGTACCCAGCGTTACGGCGCCGTTGAGCATCAGCTTCATGTTGCCGGTGCCGGAGGCTTCCGTGCCGGCAGGGGAAATCTGCTCGGAAATATCGGCGGCGGGGATGATATGCTCGGCGTAGGAGCAGTTGTAGTTCTGAACGAATACCACTTTCAGCTTGTCGGCCACGGCGGGGTCGTTGTTGATCATCTTCGCGACCCGGTTGATATAGCGGATGATGGCCTTGGCACGGGCGTAGCCGGGGGCGGACTTGGCGCCGAAGAGGTAAACCGTGGGATGGAAGTCCGGCAGGCGGCCCTCCTTCAGCCGGAAGTAGATGTCCACGATGGACAGAATGTTCATCAGCTGGCGCTTATACTCGTGCAGACGCTTGACCTGCACGTCGAAGATGAAATCGGGGTTCAGCGTCACGCCCTCGTGTTTGGCGATGACGGCGCACAGCTGCTCCTTCTTCAGGTGCTTGATGTCGTTGAATTCCACGATGGTCTCGTCGTAGATCTGATCTTTCAGCTCACCGATGAGGTCGAGGTTCTTCAGGAAGTCGCCGCCCACCTTTTCCCGCAGCATGGCGGTCAGTTCGGGGTTGCACAGACCCAGCCAGCGGCGGGGGGTAATGCCGTTGGTCTTATTCTGGAACCGCTCGGGGAAGGCGTAGTACCAGTCCTTGAAGCAGTCGTCCTTCAGAATCTGGGTGTGGATCTCCGCCACGCCGTTGATATAGGAGCCGACGTAAATGGACAGGTTCGCCATGTGGGCGGTGTTGTCTTTCACGATGAACAGACCCGGATGCTCCCACTTGAGCTTCTGGTCAATGCGGCAGATGATGTCCACGATCTCGGGAACCACGCTGCGCATCAGATCCAGCGGCCACTTTTCCAGTGCCTCGCCCATGACGGTGTGGTTGGTGTAGGAGAAGGTCTTCTGGGCGACATTGAAGGCGTCGTCAAAGCTCATGCCCTCCAGCATCAGCAGGCGGATCAGCTCGGGGATGGACATGGCGGGATGGGTGTCGTTGAGCTGCACCGCGTAGAACTCGGCGAAGCGGCTCAGATCATCGCCATGGGCAATTTTGAAGGTGCGCAGCATATCCTGCAGGGACGCAGAGGACAGCACATACTGCTGCTTGATGCGCAGGCGCTTGCCCTCCCATGTGGAGTCGTTGGGGTACAGGACGCGGGTGATGTCCTCGGCCTTGTTCTTGGCGTCCAGCGCCCGCAGGTAGTCCTGATTGTTGAAGGCGTTGAAGTCCAGCTCCTCCTCGGCCTCGCACTGCCACAGGCGCAGTGTGCCCACGTTCTCGGTGCCGTAGCCGATGACGGGAACGTCGTAGGGAACGGCCAGAACGGTATGGTCGGGGAACTTGACCTTCACGGTGTGGTTATAGCGGCGGAAGGACCAGGGGTCGCCGAACTTCGTCCAGTCGTCGGCGTTCTCCACCTGACTGCCGTCGGCGTCAAAGCTCTGCTTGAACAGACCGAACTTGTAGCGCAGGCCGTAGCCGGACAGGGGAATATCGGTGGAAGCAGCGCTGTCCAGGAAGCAGGCCGCCAGACGGCCAAGGCCACCGTTGCCCAGAGCGTCGTCCTCGATGTCCTCGAGAATCGCCAGGTCGACCCCGTGCTCGGCAAACAGCTCCTTCATTTCGTCCAGAATGCCCAGGTTGAACAGGTTGGAATACACCAGACGGCCGATCAGGTACTCAGCAGAGATGTAATACGCCTTGCGATTGGGCATACGGGTCTTCTTGGAATGGCTCCAATCGTCGGAAATGGCCATCATAACAGCCTGACCCAGCGCTTCATGCAGCTCCTGAGGGGTCGCCTCCTGCAAAGAAACGTCGTAGGTGTACTTGAGCTGTGCCTCCGTCCATTTCAGGATGTTCAGACAGTTGTTGTTCATGTTAGCTCTCCATTCTTAAAGTGGGTGCGCCGCTGTGGCTTATTGATACGGTTCCTTCTAGACAGACTTTTGATAGTATATCATATTCCGATCAGCATGTCCAGTTGAAACCGCCCCGAAAACGGCAAACAGGAAACTTTTTGCCGGTATCCGTCTGAGCGTGGGTTCTCCGGAGGAACTCCGGGGGAAGACGCCCCTGCGGCGGTGGAAAAACGGCAGTTTCGGAAAATTGAAACGTTTCCAATTCTTGCAGATTCTCTTTTAGAATAATACCATTTTCCCATTTTGTCAAGTAAAACCGGATGAATATTTTTCCCGGGTTCCCCGGGTTCTATGTTTTACTGCGCCGCTATCCCCTGCCCACCCCCGGCAGACGGAAATGCCCTGAACAATGTTAAAGGCACGTTCACATTTCGTCTATTTACTTTTCCCCGGAAGAATGGTATAATGAAAAACCATAGCGGAAAGGAGGCGGTTGTTTGAGCCGGTTTTTGGATGAATTAAAGGACTTCTGGAAAAAAGGCGACATATTTCTGCTGATCCTGTGCCTGATCGTGTCCGGTTTTGGCTGCGTTTTTATTGCCAGCGCCACTTCCGCCGACAAGTTTGGCGGCAATCTCAAATATATTATCATTCAGCTGGCGGCTACCGGTCTGGGCGTCATGATGTACGCGCTGGTGTCCTCCATCGATCTGGACTTTCTCTCGGAACACCGGATGGTGATGGTGGCTTTCAACTGTGCGCTGCTTCTCATGCTGATAAGCCCCCTGGGAACCGACCACGACTCCGGTAACCGAAGCTGGATTGACCTGGGCTTTATCAGCGTTCAGCCCGCCGAGGTCTGCAAGATCACCTATGTCGTTATTATGGCCTCGGTCATGTCGGCGCACCAGAACCGAATATCCAGCCTGCCGTCTATTATGCACATGTGCCTTCATCTGGGACTGCTGGTGGGACTGAACATGGTGCTGTCCGGCGACGCGGGCGTTTCCCTGATCTTCGTGTTTATCTTCATCGGCATGGCCTTCGGCGGCGGCGTCAGCCTGTGGTGGTTCGTCCTGGCCATCGGCCTGATCGTGGCGGCGTTCCCGATCCTGTGGCAGTTCCTGGGCGAATACCAGCAGAACCGGTTTCTGATTCTGGTTGACGACACCATCGACCCCATGGGCATCAACGAGCGCTACCACTCCATGATGAACCTGCGTTCCCTCACCGGCGGCGGCCTGACGGGGCAGGGGCTGTTCAACGGCAACCGTACCCAGAGCGGCAGCCTGTTCGCCCAGCACACGGACTATATCTTCTCGTCCATGGGCGAGGAGCTGGGCTTCGTGGGGTGCCTTGCGATCATGATTATGGAAATGGCCATCATCGCCCGGTGCATCTATGTGGGTATGCACTGCCAGGACTATATGCGCCGGCTGGTATGCTACGGCGCCGCGTCCGCGCTGATGTTCCAGGTGATGATCAACACTGGCATGTGCATCGGCGTTATGCCTGTTATCGGCCTGACCCTCCCGCTGATCAGCTACGGCGGCTCCTCGGTGGTTTCGATCTACGCCATGCTCGGTCTTGTTTCCGGCGCCCACGCGCGGCCGCAAAGCCTGAGCCATGAACGATACGTGCAGCCATACAGGTAGCTTTTCCGCGCCCCACCTTTTGGTGGGGCGCAAAAAGAAATAAGGAAATTCCGAAAAAGTGGTTGACTTTCCGGAAAAACGTGGTATAATAATTCCTGCTTCGGTATGGAGGCATAGCTCAGCTGGTTAGAGCGCATGCTTCACACGCATGAGGTCACAGGTTCGAGTCCTGTTGTCTCCACCAGGTATAATATAGAGGATTTGTGTAACGGTAGCACACCGGACTCTGACTCCGTTTGCGGGGGTTCGAATCCCTCATCCTCTGCCAGGTCCACTGTGGTCGCAAGATTACAGTGGACTTTTTTGCATCAAGGGCGCTCCGCTTTCATCGGAGCGCCCTTGATGCTTCATTTGATTGCCGCGCTGTTGTTCAGCAGCAGCGTGCTGTAGAGGAACAGCACGTCCTGACCGTGAAAGTCCAGAAACTGCCCCAGATAGTCGCTTCGGACGTACCGAAGGTCTACCAGCGTCACTCTGGCGTAGTCGTTTACCAGCAGCGGAACGAGGCTGCTTCCGAAGGAATCCCGGAATACAATCAGCTCCCGGCCGGTGGCCGCGTTGGGGTTTTCGATGGTCAGCAGACTCCGGGCACCGGAGAGATACACGTCGTACAGGTCTTTGCTGTCTAGCTTGGTCATGTCGTAGACAGCGGTGGTTTCTCCCGTTTCGTAGTCGTACACCCGGCAGTCGCCCAGCAGGTCGCTTTTCAGCAGGTACAGGGTATCCGGCTGCATGGGCAGCGCCGCCTGACCGTAGTACACGCCGTAGAAGGGCTTTTCCAGCGGGGTGACGGTGTAATCCTCCTGCCGGGGAGAAGACGCCCCCAGCGCCTGACACAGCGTCTGCGCCGCCGGGAGCAGCCGCTCCTGCCGCCAATGGGTATCGGTGCGGTAATAGTCCTGAATGGACAGACTGTCCGTCAGACTCACGGGAGCCGCCCACGGCATCCCGTCCTCCACCATGGCAAAGAGCCGGTCATAGTCCAGAGACAGCTGCCCGGCGGACTGCGCCAGATAGTAGCCCTTGTCCGGGACGATGGCAAGGTAAATTTGGGAATCGGTGGAGGAAAGATAGGTTTCGTATACGCTGCTGAACCGCTCCAGCGCGTGGTTGACCGAGGCTTCGCTCAGAGGATATTCCTGTGCCGCAGCATGGCCTTGGGAGATATAAATGCCGCTTTTGTCGCTTTGCCGCAGGACGAAGCGGTGGAACAGGGATTTCGCCTCGCGGAAAGTATCCCGCAGGGGGAACTGATCCAGACTGGCGTCCTCAAAATCTGTCATGAAGCTGCCGTCCAGCAGGGCTTTTCCCTGAATGGCGGGCTTCTGTGCCAATTGGCGGCGCTCCGCGACGGAAATGTCCCGGCTGGGTGCCAGCCACGCCCACACAGCCAGCACCGCCCAGACAGCCGCAACAATGATCGCGCAAATTCGATTTTTCATACTGCAGCCCCCTTAAAACCGGAAATACAGGAATGGGCTGAAGGAGCCATCCACCAGATAGGCCGTGCAGACGATCAGCAGCGCCAGCATTGCCGCGGCTTCCAGCACGACGCCCGCCTTCGTTCCGTCAATGCGCCGCGCCGCGTTTTTCACCACCGGCGTGGAGCCGAGAATGCCCAGCACGAACAGGACGGCATAGCTTTTGAGATAATACAGCGTTTCGGCGGAGGTCAGGCTCAGGCTGCCGAAGCCGAACAGTCCGGCAAAGTCCTGCCCCGCCTGGGCAAGACTGTCCGCGTTGAACAGGACGAAACTGAGGACTACCGCCAGCAGCACATAGCCATGGCGCAGGACGCCCGGCAGCCTTTGCAGGACGGGAATCCACTTTTCCGCCAGCAGAAGCGCGGCAAACAGCAGCCCCCACAGCACGAAATTCCACGCCGCGCCGTGCCACAGCCCCGTAAGCATCCACACGGTGAGGATGTTCAGAACCCACCGCCAGCGGCTGACCCGGCTGCCGCCCATGGGGATATATACATAGTCCCGGAACCAGCTGCCAAGGCTGATATGCCATCGCCGCCAGAACTCCGTGACGCTTCCCGAGAGGTAGGGGTAGTTGAAATTCTCCACAAAATGGAACCCCAGCACCCGCCCCAGGCCGATGGCCATGTCGGAATAGCCGGAAAAATCGAAGTAAATGTTCAGGGTGAAGGCCACGGCGTACATCCAGTAAAACAGGACGGATTTTTCGCCGCTCTGTCGGAACAGCCGGATCAGCAGGGCAAAATTGTCCGCAAGGATGACCTTTTTCCCCAGCCCTACCAGAAACCGCCGCAGACCCACCGCCGCGTTTTCCCAGCTGTGCTCCCGGTGTTCCAGCTCCCGGGCGATATCCGCGTACCGGACGATGGGGCCTGCAATCAGCTGGGGGAACAGGGCGACGTATGCGCCGAAGTTGATCAGATTTTTCTGCGCCGGGACGCTGCCGCGATAGACGTCGATGGTGTAGCTCAGGCACTGGAAGGTGTAAAAGCTGATGCCGACGGGCAGCGCAAGATGAAGCAGCGGAATTTTCAGGCCGGTGACGGCGTTCAGACTGCCGATGAAGAAGTCTGCGTACTTGAAAACCCCCAGCAGCCCCACGCTGATGACGATGGACGCCAGCAGCCAGCGCTTTTTCCGCTTCCGGGAGCGTTCGATGCCCAGGCCGCAGACGTAGCACAGCACGATGGTGAACACCATCAGGGGCAGCAGCCGCAGCTCCCCCCAGCCGTAAAAAATCAGGCTGGCAAGGAGCAGAACGGCGTTTTTCCCCTTCCGGGGCGTGAGAAAATACACCGCCAGCACCGCCGGGAGGAAATAATATAGGAAGGGAATGCTTGAAAAAACCATAGGCGTGTTCGCTCCTGAGAACTCTTATAAAAATGGCAGCGATTCCATCGCTGCCATTTGGGAAACTTTAAATCACAAATTCGGGTTCGCCGACGACCTTGCCGAAGGCGTCCACAAAGGACTGGGCGGTGAGGTCGTAGCTGGTGTCCAGCATAATGAGCATCACCACGTCACGGTAGCCGGTGACCAGCATGTCGTCCGCTTCCACGCAGACCCACTTGCGGGGGTTGATGCCGGACTTCATGGCTTCGGCGACGGACTTGATGTCCTCGCCCGGGGCGACCCGCACCATGACCATGGAAAAGGCGATGGAGCCGATCATCGGCTCGAACACCGCGGCCTCCGTCAGCACGCCGGCGTTATCCAGACCGGTGCTGCTCTTGATGGCCCACTGCCCTTCCTCGCTGGTGTCGGTGAGGTCGATGGTCTCGACGCCGCCGTCGAACTCCACCGGCTGCTGGGCAACGATTTCGTTCAGCAGTTCCTCCATGGTTCCCTCCACCTTGTCGGGGGAGGTGGTTTCCGTGGGCTTGGATCCGGCACAGCCGGAAAGCAGGGACAGCGCCATGGCTGCCGCCAGAATTGCAGTTAAAACTTTTTTCATGTTTCATTTCCTCCTGAAATTATTTCGGGTAAATCGTCTCTTCCAATAAGCATGCCCCAAAAACAGCAGGAGCATACCGGCGGCCGCGCCGCAGCTGTCAATGCACACGTCCCGGATGCCGGGGCTGCGGCCGGGGATGAAGGCCTGGATGGTCTCGTCGATGCAGGCAGCGGCCACGCCCAGGGCGAACGCCGGAAGCCGCTTTTTTCCCAGCATCCCGAACAGCCACCCAAGCAGCAGTCCCAACGCGCCGAACTCGGCAAAATGGGCGCACTTTCGCAGCAGGCCGTCGCCGCCGGAGGGAACCGCTTCGCCGGGAGTGAACACGCCGTCCAGCAGCGCCTTCAGCGTGCCGCTGATCTGTCCGGAGACTTCCGCCGGGAGCAGGGAATTGCCCCAGATAAAGACCAGATTGCAAAGCAGAAGCACAGTACACAGCGTCATGCGGCGTTTTGTGCGCTTCACGCCAGAACCCCCAGATGCTCCAGCAGGATCTTCACGCCCAGCAGAATCAGAATGACGCCGCCGGCAAACTCGGCCTTTTTCTCATACCGGCTGCCGAACACGTTGCCGATCTTCACGCCCAGAGCGGACAGCAGGCAGGTGCAGATGCCGATAAACGCCGCCGCCAGCCAGATGTTCACGCTGCCGACCATGGCAAGGGAAATGCCGACGGCCAGCGCGTCTATGGAAGTCGCCACGGCCATGAGAAACATGGTCCTGACGGACAGGTCGGCGTCCTTTTCCGGGTCGTCGCCGGATTCGTCTTCCTTCTCCAGCGCTTCCTTCAGCATGTTGATGCCGATGATGACCAGCAGACCGAAGGCGACCCAGTGGTCGAACGCTTCAATGGCTTCGGCAAACAGCGAGCCAAGGAAAAAGCCGGTCACGGGCATCAGCATCTGGAAGCCGCCGAACCAGAGTCCGCAGGTCGCTTCCGCCTTCAGCGTTGCCTTTTTCATGGCAAGGCCCTTGCATACGGACACTGCGAAAGCGTCCATGCTCAGTCCCACCGCCAGCAAGAACAGTTCTCCGATTCCCATAAAAAATCCTCCGTACTGAATACATGTCAGCACAGAAGACGCGAAGAGACTGTGCCGGCCTGCAAAAGTCTCGTCATTTCAGGCTGAACCGGGGCCTCACCAGTATGTCGATTCAGTCCCGCGTTGTGCGCCGACCACTCCCTCTTCACGGCGCATTATAACAAAGATTCCTCCGCTCGTCAAGGCGAAGCGGAGGAATACACAGTTATTTTACAAATGGCTCATTGCCCATTCCACGACCAGCACCGCGGCGCTGCTGCTGAGGGCGACCACGATCAGACTCTTGCCCCGGTAGGCCAGAATCACCGCCACCACCAGCGCCGCCGCGCCGCTTAAGATAGAAGCGGTGCTGCTGAGGATGGAGGGGAACGTCATGGCCGTCAGGCAGCAATAGGGAACGTAGTACAAAAACGAGCGCAAAAAACGGCTCCTAATGGGCTTGCGGAAAATCGTCATGGGCAGGACGCGGATGAGGTAGGTCGTCAGCGCCATGGCGAGGATGTACAGATAAATGTTCATGCCGCTTCCCTCTCTTCCTTCACCGGGAACAGCGCGGCGCAGATGGCGGCGGCTGCCACGGTGCAGATCACGATGGACAGTCCCGGGGAAACGGTTTTCAGCCCCGGCGTCCAGGAAAACAGGCTGCTGAAGATCAGCGCCAGCACCACCGCAACAAAAATGTCCCGGTTCTTCTTCGCGGGGGGTACCACGATGGCGATGAACATGCCGTAGAGCATGACCCCCAGCGCCGTCCGGATGGAGAGCGGCAGGATCGACCCGGCCAGTGCGCCGCACAGCGTCCCCAGCGTCCAGCCGATAAAGGGCAGCGTCCCCAGCCCCAGCAGGAACGGCACCGTCAGGGGTGCTTCCCGCGCCATGGCGAGGGCGAAAATTTCATCCGTATTGAAAAACGCGATCAGAAGCCGGGGCAACAGGCCGATCTTCTCGCCCATCCGCTGGCTCAGCGCCAGACTCATCAGGGCGTAGCGGCTGTTGATGACCAGCTGCGTCAGCACCATTTCCCACAGCGTGGCGGCGGCGACGATGAGGGTCAGCCCCGCGAACTGCCCCGCGCTGGTCAGATTCGTGGCGGAGATCAGCACCGCGTCCAGCGTTTTCAAGCCCTGCGACACGGCCATAGCACCGAAGCCGAAGCTCACCGAAAAATATCCCATCCCCACAGGCAATCCACGGTTGACGCCCACGCGGTATTCATTGTTGTTCATAAATAACACTTCTCTATGTCTCTTTTTTCCGGCAAACGTCGCCGGATGGTCAGCGGACGCCCTGATATTCCATCAGCTCCAGAACGTCCTGTCCCCGCTTGGTCAGCGCCATGCTGCCCCGGACGGGGCTGGCATCATAGGCGGGGGTATGGTAATCTTTCAGGGGCTTGTCATAGTCCAGGGAGATGAGGCCCTTTTTCTCCAGGCATTGCAGCAGAATCTCTTTTCCCGGCTCCTCCGGGAAAACCGGCGCTTCTTTTTCCTGAATCACAGGCAAAAAGGCGCACTCGCCCAGTCGGCGCAGAAAGCCGATCTCTTCTTCCGTAAGCTCCAGCTCCAGGCCGCACCCGGAGCAGCCGCCGCAGCCCCCGCTGCATCCGCCGCAGGATTCACATTTGCTCATAATCGGTGTCCTCCCGTTTCTTTCAGGGTATCATAGCAGATGGGCGGCGAAATGTCAAATTGCGACCCGTCTGAAAATTTCTGCCCATTCGACGCAAAATGCGTTTTCCCTTGCGCTTTTCCCGAAATTAGGGTATACTAGAGGCACAGAAAAATACCAAGGAGGAATTGTTATGTCCGTCATGCACATTACGAAGGCCAATTACGACGAGCTGGTGAAAAACAGCGATAAGCCCGTGCTGCTGGATTTCTGGGCGCCCTGGTGCGGCCCGTGCCGGATGGTCGGCCCCATTGTGGAGGAGATCGCTCAGGAGCGGGAGGATATCGCCGTGGGCAAGATCAACGTGGACGAGGAAGTGGAGCTTGCCATGGAATTCGGCGTCGCCAGCATCCCCACGCTGGTGGTCGTGGAACGCGGCAAGGTCATGAACAAGGCCATCGGCTACATGCCGAAGGCAGAGATCGAGGAACTGCTGGGCTGACACGGCAGAACCCATAGGAACGTTCAGGCGGCGCTTTTAAGCGCCGCCTGAATTTTTTACTTTTTGTGCTGGTAATAGTACTGCTTGATGGCTTGGAACGACTCGTCGCTGATGACGTGCTCGATCCGGCACGCGTCGTCGGTGGCGGTCCTTTCGTCCACACCCAGACGGATCAGCAGCTCCGAGAGCACCGTGTGGCGCTCGTAGATCGTCTCCGCCAGCTTTTTCCCGGAATCCGTCAGCGTGATAGCGCCGTCTTTTTCCATGAGGATATACCCGCCCTCGCGGAGAATGCCCATCGCGCGGGAAACGCTGGGCTTGGAATACCCCAGATATTCGCTGACGTCAATGGAGCGGACATACCCGCTTTTCTTCGCCAGCACCAGTATAGCCTCAAGATACATTTCACCCGATTCCCGGACAGTCATTCGGCTCATCTCCTTTTTATAAGGATATCACACTTTCCCGCTGAATGCAAGCGGCGGATTTCTGAGAAAAGGGAAGTCCCATGGGACGTTCGGGGCGAACTGTGAAATGTTCACAAATTTTCACCGGTTTTTTCTACGTTTTGCCGAGGTGCTTCTGCTCATTTTCGGTTGATGGCCAGCAGGACGGCGCCAAAATATTTGCGTTTGCGGAGGAACTCCGCAAGGCTGCCGCCGTAATTGTCCGCGCCGGTGGAGTTGCGGTAGGTGTTGTAGCCGACGAAGCCCTTCTCCGTGTGGTGCAGCGCTGCGAAATGGGCGCCCAGGCGGCACTTGCTCCGCCAGTGGTAGAACAGGATGCAGGCGTCCGCGTTTTTTGCCGCCTCGTCGAAGCGTTTGGTGTCCACGACGACCTTCACGGGGAAGCCCCACTTCCGGAAGCACACCGCAGGCCCCCAGAAGGAGGTGCCGGTGTTGCCGTGGATCAGGGGCAGCTGCCATTCGTAGTAGCGGATCAGCGCCGGGATGTCCGTTTTGTACCCCAGAATTTGCAGGGCGTTCCAGGTGGCGACCCATCCGCATCCAACGTCCGCCGAGGCACGCAGGCCATAGCGGTACTGTTCCTTGGGAATGTCGTGCTGATTGTAGATAAAGTCGTTCATAGCTGATGCTCCGTGACCGGGTGCTCCGCAATGTAATCGTCCAGAATGCCCGCCGCAGTCATGACCATATGGGCGCAGGGGCGGGTTTTGTAAAATTCCGCCGTGCGGGGCGTGGGGTTGGGGTCGGATGGCGGATTGTCCAGAATCTCCCGGCAGATAATGCTGCCGATCTCCTCCCGGAACTGCCCCGCAAGGTTCTGCACCAGCTGGTAATGGGCTTTTTTGTTCACGTCGTTCTCGCCGGGGTCGTCATAGCCGTACAGAAGCCCCGCCACCATCAGCATCCCGCTGACCGCACCGCAGACCTCCCGCATCCGCCCCATGCCGCCGCCGAAGGAGGAGGCGAGCTTCGCCGCGAAGCTCTTTTCAAGCCCCGTTACGTCGCTGAAGGCTTCCAGCACCGCCTGAGCGCAGTTGCAGTCGGATAAAAAGAGTTCTGCCGCCAATTCCCTGTGATCCATCGCTGTTTCCTCCGTATATTTGATAGAACCAGTTTACCGGGAGAAGGGGCAAATGTCAAGCCGGGATTCGCGCACAGATGGGCGACATGTGCCGGATTCGCCGAAATGGAATGGTAGGGTTCGCTTCTGATTTGGAAGATTATACAAAAAACGCGGATGCACCGAAAAAGCTATTGACAATCGGAAACCGCGATGCTAGGATACACTCAAAATTGAATCGCTTGATAGAGGCGCGGTACTCATCAGTACCCTCCGGCAAGGTCGTGCAGCCGCCGAAGGAGAAAGGGATCACCGCCGAAGTGTGAGAAATCTGCCCGGGTTTTTCATACTGGGTCGTCAGAGAACATCTGCCGGACTGTCACAAAAAATCTTTGTGAAGCGCTATCATTGGCTGTTCGGATCATCCTTTTTCTTGTTTGGGTTTTCCGCATTTCCATGGACCGCTTTCCAAAGCGGTTCATTTTTTATTCCAAAATGCGAAAACGCAAAAAGAAAGGTTGATCTTAAAATGAAGAAGCTTGTATCCGTTATCCTGTCCCTGCTCATGATTCTGTCCATGACCGCCTGTGGAAGCTCTGCTTCCGATGCCCCTGCCGCTTCCGCCGCACCCACTGCGGCCAGTTCCGTGGTTCTCTCCGGCGTGGAGGACGGCGTGCTCACCGTGGGCATGGAGTGTGCCTACGCCCCCTACAACTGGACCCAGATGGACGACTCCAACGGCGCTGTTCCCATCGCCAACAACCCCGGCGCTTATGCCAACGGCTATGACGTCATGATCGCCAAGAAGATCTGCGAGGCCAACGGCTGGGAGCTGGAGATCATGGCCATCGGCTGGGACGGTCTGGTTCCCGCGCTGAACGCTGGTCAGCTGGACGCCGTCATTGCCGGTCAGTCCATGACCGAGACGCGGCTTCAGGAAGTGGACATGGCAGGCCCTTACTTCTACGCTTCCATCGTCTGCGTCACCCGGAAGGATAGCCCCTTGGCCTCCGCCACCGGTATTTCCCAGCTTTCTGGCTCCTGCACCGCTCAGACCGGCACCATCTGGTATGACACCTGCCTGCCCCAGATCGAGGGCGCGCAGCTGATGCCCGCGTCCGAGACGGCTCCCGCCATGGTCATGGCCGTCACCTCCGGCACTGTGGATTACATCTGCACCGATATGCCCACCGCTATGGGCGCCTGCGCCACCTACGACAATCTGGTGATTCTGGACTTCTCCGGCAGCGAGGACAATTTTCAGGTAGACGCCGGTGAGATCAACATCGGTATCTCCGTGGTCAAGGGCAACACCACCCTGCTGGACGCCATGAATGCGGTCCTCAGCGGAATGACCGTGGAGGACATGAACCAGATCATGAACGAGGCGATTGCCGTTCAGCCCGCGATCTGAGGTGCCTCATGGATAAGCTTGCAAAACTCACGACCGACATCGGAAAGCTCTGGGAAACCTACTCCGGCGCTTATTTTACCGGCATCCGGAACACGCTGGTTCTGGCGGTGGTCGCGACCCTGATCGGCTGCGTGATCGGCCTGCTGTGCGGCATTCTCAACACCATTCCCTACACCCGGCAGGACCCACCGGTCAAGCGCTTCTTCCTGAAGCTGCTGCGGGCGCTGATCCGCATTTATGTGGAGGTGTTCCGGGGAACGCCCATGGTCTTACAGGCGGTGTTCATCTTCTACGGCCTGCCCTACTTCACCGACGGCGCGGTGGCCTTCAAGGGAATGGGCGGCATTTGGGTGGCAGCCATCATCGTGGTGTCCATCAACACCGGCGCGTACATGGCCGAATCCGTCCGGGGCGGCATTATTTCCATTGACCCCGGCCAGACCGAGGGCGCGAAGGCCATCGGCATGACCCATGTGCAGACCATGGTGAACGTCATCATGCCTCAGGCGCTGCGGAACATCATCCCCCAGATCGGCAACAACTTTATTATCAACATCAAGGATACCTCCGTGATGTTCGTCATCGGCTTTGTGGAGTTCTTTGCTACCCACCGGAACATTGTGGGCGTCAATCTGCTGTATTTTCCCTCGGCGGTGATCGAGATGGCGGGGTATCTGATGCTGACGCTGGCGGCGTCTTTCCTGCTGCGCCTGTTGGAAAAGCGGCTGGACGGCAGCGACAATTATGAGCTGGTCAGTACGGACTCTTTGGCCATGAGCGCCGGTACCTATTCCCACCCCAGCCGCAAGACGCCCTTCGACGAGCGCAGCGGCGAGTTTGATTCCGGAAGACCGAAAGGAGAATATTAATATGGAAGACGTGATTTTACAGGTCAACCACCTTTCCAAGTCTTTTGGAAGCCACGAGGTGCTCCGGGACATTGACTTTACCGTAGCCAAAGGCGACGTGACCTCCATCATCGGCGCTTCCGGCTCCGGAAAAAGCACGCTGCTTCGGTGCATCAACCTGCTGGAAACGCCCACCTCCGGCGAGGTCTGCTACCACGGCAAGAACGTGGCCGGGCGGGGCGTCAACGCGCCGGCCTACCGCGCCCATGTGGGTATGGTGTTTCAGTCCTTCAATCTGTTCAACAATATGACGGTGCTGGAAAACTGCATGGTCGGTCAGGTGAAGGTGCTGAAGCGGAGCCGGGAGGAAGCCCGGGCTCACGCGATGACCTATCTGGAAAAGGTGGGCATGGCGCCCTACATTAACGCCAAGCCCCGGCAGATCTCCGGCGGCCAGAAGCAGCGGGTAGCCATTGCCCGGGCGCTGGCTATGGATCCGGAGGTGCTGCTGTTCGACGAACCCACCTCCGCGCTGGACCCGGAGATGGTGGGCGAGGTGCTGAACGTGATGCGGTCTCTTGCGCGGGAAGGGATGACCATGCTGGTGGTGACCCACGAGATGGCCTTCGCCCGGGACGTGAGCAATCATGTGGTGTTTATGAGTCAGGGCGTCATCTGTGAGGAAGGCGTACCCTCCGAAGTGTTTGGAAACCCGCAGAAGCAGGAAACAAAGGATTTCCTCGCCCGGTTCCGCAGCGCCTGATACTGAAAAGAGTTACCGCCGGGGCAATTGCCCCGGCGGTATTTTTTGTGTTCTTGCGGCCGGATCACGATTACAGTACGCAATGTACGTTTTGTAGGTAGAAAACCGCGGAGTAGGTGGCATTGCCCCGTACTGTCGGGTAAGCGGTGATGGCGTCAAAATTCTTGTAACCATTGAGCTTTATGTCAAAGCATCCGTCCGGCTCTGTGTAATTGATGTCCTGCGCAAACTCCCAGTTGCCGTTGCACCTGATGTAGATTTTCCATGTGCCGTTGACTTTTGCGCCATGCAGGCCGCCTGCTTCCAGACAGAACTGGAAAGAATCGCAGTTTTCTATTTCGGAGTTGAATTCTATAACAGAACTGTGTCCACCGTTTCCGAAGCTGTAGCGTTCATCTGACCAGCTTCCCCAAATTTCATCGTATGTGATTCCTTCTATGATACCATCGCGGCCTGCATGTAAAGTAGTCCCATAATAGTTCACGTCTTCATTCTCAGCCAGTGCGCCGTCTTCGTCGAAGTAGTACAGCGCGTTGTCGATTTCCTGAAGATCTACATACTTTTCGCCATCCTGAATGTAATAGCGCTTTCCGCTTATGGTGTGCCAGCCGTCCGTGAGGGCCTCTGTTTCCGTCGGGGCGGGAGGCTCGGTGTACGTGACTTTTTCGGTGGGGGCGGCTTCAGTAGCGGCAGGTTCTGTAGTCGCAATCGCTTTCAGCTCGTTCTGGGCATCGGTGCGGTTATGGAACGCGCGCACTGCAAGCAGAACTACGACCACAAGGGCGACGGCTGCCAGAATGATGGGAAGTCTGGACTGCCAGGAATTGTTTTTTCCGCTGTTATTCGCCGCCGGAGGGTTCTGCCACTGGGTGGGCTGCTGAGGGGCCTGCCATTGAGTGTCCTGCTGCTGGGGGTTCTGCCATTGGGCGGGTTGCTGCTGGATGGGCTGCGGTTGGGGTTCCTGCTGCTGGGGCTGCTGAGGCTGCTTCTGTTCTGCTCCGCAATAGGGGCAGAATTTCACGGTTTCCGCGATTTCTTTGCCGCAGTTGTAACAATACATGTTCCTCTCTCCTTTATTTTCAAAATATATGACAACTATAACTTTGACCGGGCAATATCAACGAATTTGCATAGTATTCCTTGATAGCGACCTTACGCTCCATGGCAAGATCTCAGCTGATACAGGTGATGCCCAAGCTTGCGTACAACCTCCCAGCTGGGAAAACGGACATCTGGATATCCTGAATTCGTGCTGGATTCCTCCAATCTTCGGCGGATTGCTAAGTTAGGCAAGCCCACCAGATATTATTTTTCCATAAGTGACCATGTATCTACAATTCTTGTTCCATCAACATCCCAACCAACAGCACGCACTTTTCCGTAACTGTCCACACAGATTGTATATCCCCAGCTTGCAACGTCAATACACTGGACATCTTGGAAAGACTCGATATCTCCATCATCCAGATATGGCCACGTTGGCCTGTTCGTCACGATCGTCCCGTCCTCACGTATGCCAACCACGTAATCACAGTCGGCTCCACTCTCACAAGACGCCAGAATTGCAACAATGTTATCCCAGCCAGATACCTCCGGGGTGGGGACCTCCAAAACTCTATTTAAGTCCCCGTCATACTTCTGACCAGCTACAAGAATGCGACCATCTGAAGTAAGTCCGTAAACGGCATATCTGGCAGCAGCGACATCAACAATCCCCACCCAGTCAGAAACATTGCATTGTCCGTACTCGTCGTTTCCGCATGCGACCACGGTTCCATCGCTTCGTAATCCCACAGTGTGAGTGGCTCCGGCCGCAACGTCTACAATATCTTCCCAAGCGGAAACACCGCACTCTCCATACCGATTTGTTCCTTCCGCAACGACTTTTCCGGATGAAGTCAGCCCAACAATGTGGCGGTCCTCCCCCCACAATTCCTCATAATAATCAATTTGCACAATGTCTTTCCAGTTTCGGACATTTAAGGTTGGATCTGAGCAGACTACCGTCCCATCACTGCGCAATCCGGCAACAGTATCTCCACATGCTGAGAGCGAGCACATTCCCGTCCAAATCGAAACAACATATGGTTTAGGGTTTCCCACTGCAATGCACGATCCGTCAGGCCTTATGCCAACTGCACAATGGTCGCCAGCGGCCACAACTTTTTTTCTTCCATATTCCTCCGCAGGACTTTGTGAAGTCGCTGGAGACAGAATGGAACTAGGCGTTGCGGCAGTCGGGGCGGCGGTTGTGGCAACGGTTGGAACAGTGGTTGGAGCTGTGGTCGGGGTAGTCGCTGCAAATGCGGCTGTATTGGTGTCATCGGCGGGTTTACCGGCGTTTGCCCATATCAGCGCCCCGCACAGCACGACGGCAATGACCGCCGCCGCGGCGATCCAGAGCTTTTTCCTGGACTTTTTCCCCGCTTCCGGTTTGGGTTCCGCTTTGGCCTGAGGTGCGGGTTCCGGTGTCGGCTTGAGTTCCGGTTTGGTTTCTTCTGGTGCAGGCCGGGTTCCCGGCGCTGGTTGGGGTTCCGGTCGGGCTTCCTGCACCGGCTGAGGTGCTGGCGCGGGTTCCGGTTTTACCGCTGTGCTGTACAGTCCCTTTTCCAGTTCCTCCATGCTCTGCATCCGGGTTTTGGCGGATATTACCATGGCCTTTTGCAGCGCTTCCAGCGCCTGCGCCGACAACGCTTTCAGGCCGGGTTCCTCCCACGAGATGGTGTCCTCGACCACCCGATCGGTGGCGACGGGCGGCAGTTTTCCGGTCAGGGTGTAATAGACCGTGGCGGCCATGGCATAGACGTCCGTCCATGGGCCGGAGCTGCCCCGCTGGGTGTACTGCTCAAAGGGGCTGAAGCCGCCCTTGGCGACCTGCATGGAGGACGCGCCATTGTTGACGCTCAAGTCCTTTGCCGCGCCCAAATCCAGAATCTTTACCTTGCCGTCCGGCGTCAGCATCAGGTTGTCCGGGCTGATGTCCCGGTGGACAAGGCCAGCCTGATGCACCTGCTCCATGGCCTGAATGGCGGGAAGGAAAATGCCTTTTGCCTGTTCCCAAGGCAGCGGGCCGGTCTTTTCCAGCCGCGCTTTCAACGTCTCGCCTTCCACAAAGTCCATGACGATGTAGGCTGTCTCGTTTTCCTGAAAAAGATCCCGCACCCGTACCACGTTGGGGATATCGTCCACTTTGGACATTTTTCGCGCTTCTTTCAGGAATATCTGCGTGCCGTTCTGTTTCGCCTGCTGGGACTGCACACTGGTGTACCACGTCAGTCCCCGGGAGCCGGGATTCCGGCTGACCTGACCGGAAGGGTAATATTCCTTGATGGCGACCTTCCGTTCCAGCGCGATATCCCAGCCGACATAGGTGATGCCGAAGCCGCCCTGCCCCAGCACCCGGCCGACCAGATATTTCCCCGCGAGGATCGTTCCCATGGGCAGGGCGTACTCGATTCCTTTGACGCTCCGCGGGTCGAAGCCGCAGTGGGGGCAGGGATAGCCCTGAATTTCCTCCATGCAGCCAAAACAACGGTTGAATTTCATCTTTCTCTCTCCTTTTTGTGCGGCTTCCTTCCCCTTGGCGTTTAGGGACCGGGGAAGACCCGCTCCGTGTCTTCATAAACGGGAGGAAGGTCAGTCCGCTATCTCGACCCATATTGCAGGGCGAACGGACAGATACCCATTTCCGACAGCATTTGTGTAGCGGGTGCCATCGAAATTTACAAAAGATGCCTGCGTTTCGTTTTCTCCCGGAGACCGCAGCCACCACCACGCGGCATCCGTAACGCCATCGTCGAGAGTCCGGGTATCCGCCCCCATGGAAACAGCATAGTTTGTCGGCGTGCAGATACGGGCGTCGCGGTCATCAAAGTACCGATCTGTATCGTTATAGCTGAGCAGGAAGACCATATCCTCCGTATTATTGCATCCCTTGGTGTGCCATTCGCTATTGTTCTGCGATGCGCCGTTGTCAACTTCTGCCACGAGGATCGACGCTTTTTCCTCTGCGGTAAACGCGGCGTCAAAGAACGTGCTGTTCAGCCAGCTGCGCAGGGTGCACGCTTCCCAAGTGGTTTTTCCGTAAGCACTGTTATACGGCTGAGCATCCAGCGCATAGCGGCTCAGCAGCAGGGCCTTGTTTCCCTGAACGTCCAGCACCAGCCACTCGATATCCTCAGCGCCGTTGCCGCGGATACCATCCTGCTCATAGCGACCAAAGGTGAGAATATCATTCACGCTTACAGACGGCCTGTTCCTGCTGGTTTCTGCCGGGGGCGTGGATAACGTTGGCTGTGTCTGATTGGAATTTGTGCTGTCCGGCTCTGTAGGCTTTGTGGTGGATCTTGTGGGAACGGCCTGCATTGTGGTTGGGGAGGAAACGGGCTGCGGCGCGGGCTTTGCTTTGACAAAAAGCGCTACCGCCAATGCCGCTGCTAAGCAAAGAGCGGCGGCAACACCAATTATTTTGAAATTTCCTTTTTTCGCGGGAACCGGCGGCGCTTTTCTGACCACGGTTTCGGACTGGCACTGGCGCAGGAATTCCGCCATGCTCTGCGTTCTTTCTCCGGCTTTGAGCGCCATGGCGTTTTGCATGGCGGAAATTACGTGCCTTGGAACGCCGTTGTTTGCCAGCAGCGCCCAGTTTACGGGTTCACCCTGCATACGGTCCGGGGCGGTGGGGGGAATGACGCCGGTCAGGCTGTGGTACATGGTCGCGGCCATAGCGTAGACATCCGTCCAAGGGCCGGAACCGCCCTGCTGGGCGTACTGCTCCAAGGGGCTGAAACCGCCCTTGACCACCAGCGCCGAGGATACGCCGCCGTTGATGGCGAGGTCCTTTGCCGCGCCCAGATCGAGAATTCTGACCCGGCCGTCCGGCGTCAGCATCAGATTGTCCGGGCTGATATCCCGGTGGACCAACCCGGCCTGATGTACCTGCTCCATGGCCTGCATGGCGGGCACGAAAATTTCCTTCGCCTGCGTCCACGTCATGGCGTCCTGCTCCAGCAGGACGGACATCAGCGTTTTGCCGCTGACGTAATCCATGACGATGTAGGCGGTGTCATTTTCCTGAAAGCAGTCCAGAACCCGGACGACTTCCGGGATATCCCCGATCTTTGCCATCTTCCGGGCTTCCCGGAGGCAGGCACGGACACCGTTTTCCCGGAGCTGGTCTGCCTGCTCGCCGTCCAGCCATTGCAGTTCCGTGCTTATCGGCGAAATACGGCTGACCTGACCGGAGGGGAAATATTCCTTGACGGCGACCTTCCGCTGCAGCATCAGGTCGAAGCCAATGTATGTGATGCCGAAACCGCCCCGGCCCAGCATTTTTCCTACGATGTATCTGCCGTTCAAAATCGCCCCATAGGGAAGCACATAATTGGGTGCGGCGGCCTGCGCGGGGTCAAAGCCGCAGACGGGGCAGGGGTAGCCGTGAATTTCCTCCATACAGCCAAAACAGCGGTCAAATTTCATGTTTCTCTCCTCTTTCAGTGGCCTGACGTTCGGTTCCGTGTTCCCGGTGATGACCACTATAATAAAATAATATCATCGCTTGATGATGTTGTCTACTGCCTATTTGATGATTTTATTATAGCAAATTTACAAAATTTGCGGTTGCGCGGTGTGCGACAATTTTGAAAAAATTTTGCCCGGCTCTGGATGGCAGAGCCGGGCGGGGTGAGTGTTAGCGATTTTTGTATTCCTCAAGAATCTTGCTGTCGGAACATGTGAGATTTTTCAGACTACTGCACCTAGAAAACATTTCATACGTGGTCCACACGTTGGATGCCTCAAAGCCAGATAAGTCCAGACTGGCTAGGCTACGGCACTGGGAAAACATACCGTCCATGTAGGTTACACAGGAAGTGTCAAAGCCAGATAAATCCAAATTAACCAAACTACTGCAGGAATTGAACATAGAGCGCATACTTGTCACATTCTGAGTATCAAAATTGCTGACATCCAGACTGGCCAAGTTACTGCAGAAATTGAACATAGAACGCATACTTGTCACATTTCGAGTATCAAAACTACTGATATCCAAGTCAATCAAGTTGTTGCAATAAGAGAACATGCTGCTCATATTTGTTACACTGGAGGTATTAAAGGCAGTTAGATCCAGACTGGTCAGACTATAACAATCTGAGAACATCTGGCTCATATTCGTTACCGCGCTGGTATCAAAACAGTTTCCAAAGTCGATTGTCTCAAGATTCCCGAAGGACTGAAACATCCCGGAAGCATTGGAATTCGGGGCAATGACTCCGTTGGCAGCCACATGCAGATTACTGTTATCCATCCATGCAAGTATGCTTCTATCCCCAGCTTCTGATACATCACAAGCGTTATCTGCCGCGCCATTCAGAGAACTTAGGAAGGTCACGGTTTTTACGTCTGTGCGTCTGTATTGTGTTTGCCCCCAGAAGTATCCGTAGGAGGAAGTATCGGATGATGCCACTGCCATCACGTGGACATCCGAGGAAGGGGACGAGGCAGAGGCGGGAGCTTCCGCCAGAATTTTGCTGTCGGTACATATGAGACTTTTCAGACTGTCACAGCCGTAAAACATTTTTTTCATATCCCTGACATTAGAAGAGTCAAAGCCGGACAAATCCAATTTGGACAAGCTGCTGCAAGAAGAAAACATGCTTCGCATATTTGTCACTTTGGAGGTGTCAAGACTGCTGAGATCCAGCTCGGTCAGGCTGCTGCACTCATAGAACATGTTGCGCATGTTCGTCACATTGGAAGTATCAACACAATCCCCAAAATCAATTTCCGTCAGATTTGTGAAGTACGCAAACATACTGGAGGCATCGGAATTCAGTGCAATTTTTTTAGTGGCTGCCACATGCAGATTGCCGCTGACTATCCATGCAACCACGCTTCTGTCCCCTGCGGCTGACACGTCCCACGCCGTGCTGGGGATATTTTTCTTGGCATTCTGGAAGGTTATTGCCTTTACATCACTGCGCTTATATCTCGTTTGCCCCCAGAAATATACATCGCCGGGGGTATAGGGGGTCTGTACCATTGTATAAGCACCCGCAGACGGTACTTCTGCGGCGGTGGATGGTGTTTCTGCGACTGTAGATGATATCCTTGTAACGCCGATGATAATTCACAGTACAATAACGACTACCGCTGCCCACCATGCGGGAAACGACCGCTTTTGCTTCGCGTCGGGCTGGGGCTGGTGAACGGGCTGATCTTCCGGCCACGTCAGCGGGGGCTGTGGGACTGCCGGTTTCGCTTTTACTGGCTCTTCTTTTGGTTCTGCCGGTTTGGGAGGGGCTGTTTTCGGTTCGACCGGTTTCGGCGGTTCCGCTTCCGGAACTACCTGAAACGGTTCCGCTTTTGCCTCCCCCTGCGGGTGGGTGAGCATTTGCAGGAGCGTGTCCATGCTCTGCGGACGATCCTGCGGGCGCATACGCATACAGTCCGCCAGAATGTCGAACTGCGCCTGCGTCAGCAGCGGCTGACAGGCCAGTGTATCGTCTATGGTGCGGTCGGTGGCGGGGGGCGGGAGAATGCCGGTGCAGCAATAGTAGATGGTGGCGGCCATGGCGTAAATGTCCGTCCACGGACCGACCTTTCCGCTCTTGCTGTACTGCTCAATGGGGCTGAATCCGTGCTTGGCCACCATCTGGGAGGACTGGACGCTGCCGTCATTTCCCTGAATGTCCAAATCCTTCGCCGCGCCCAGATCCAGCAAAATCAGCTTGCCGTCAGGCCGCACCATGATGTTGTCCGGGCTGATGTCCCGGTGGATAATGCCGTGCTCATGGACTTCTGCCAGTGCCTGCATGATGGGGGTCATGAGTTTGACGCTGCTGTCAAAGTCCATGGGGCCGTTCTTCTGCAATTTTTTCAGGAGGGTCTCGCCCTCGATGAAGTCCATGACGATGTAGGCCGTTTCGTTCTGGATGAAAACCGATTTCACCCCCACGACGCCGGGAATGCCCCCAAGCTTTGCCATTTTCCGGGCTTCCTTCAGGAAACTGTCGAAGCCTTTCTGAGTGCCGGTTTTTCCCATCATGGCGCTGCTCCACACCACGGTGGAGTGTCCCTCCCGGCTGACCATACCGGTGCTCATGGGATAGTATTCCTTGATGGCGACCTTCTGCTCCAGCAGCAGGTCAAAGCCGATGTAGGTGATGCCGAAGCCGCCCTGCCCCAGCATTTCGCCCACGAGGTACTTTCCCTCCAGAATCGTTCCCGGTTTCAGGGCGAAGGACTCCGCATTCACGCTGCCGTAGGCGCGTCCGCATTCCGGGCAGACGGTTTCTCCCACCGTCAGCGGGTGCATACATTTCATGCATCTGCGTACTTCCATATTCCATTCCTCTTTCTTTCGGGGGCTTCCCCGCCGATTTTTGGAACCATTACGGTAAAATAATATCACCGTTTGATACCATTGTCTACTGCTTATTTGGCGATTTTAGTATAGCAGATTCCTTCAACTTATGGTCGCGCGGCGTGCGACAATTTTGAAAAAAGTTGCGTGCCGCGCACCCCACACCGGGGAGCTATGGTGTATAATGACCATAGTTCCACTGCCCCGTTATCGATGCGCGGAAATGTGCCGGTTTTTGATGACACCGGGTGTTTGCTGTGATACAATGGAAGTAATGATTGTTTTGGATATGTCTGAGAACGGAACGATCAACGGATATCCGTGGGAGGATTTTCCCGACCAATACCGCAGCGCCTGAAAGGAATAACAGTTTTCGCCGCCGGGGCAAAATGCCCCGGCGGTATTTTGTTGGAAAAAGGACGGGCAATGGGGAATACAGTGGCAGTGGAGGTGGCGAACATGTTGGCAGCGGCCTGGCTGATGCTCAGTTCATTATTTTATTCATTGCAGCTGTCCTCGGGCAGCTTTCCCCGCCCGCTGACGGAGGAAGAGGAACGGTACTATCTGGACTTGGCAGGGAAGGGAGATCTGGAAGCGAGGAATGTTCTCATAGAACGGAATCTGCGGCTGGTGGCACACATTATGAAAAAATACTACGCACAAACCGCCGACCAGGAGGATTTGATTTCCATTGGGACGATTGGGCTGATCAAGGGGATCACGACATTCGATGCCAGCAAGGGGGCGAGACTTGCTACCTATGCTGCCAGGTGCGTAGAAAATGCTATACTATCGCAGCGGAACAATCGGCGGTTGAGGTGGAAAACCATGAACCTTTTGGGGCAAAATGGTCTATGTTTTGCCGCTTGAAAGTCCGCAGCTATGTATTGGTTGCGAATGTTGCAGGTACGTTAAAAGTTGCGCCGCTTCAAATTCTCAAGTTCCCGGTCGTCCTTCCACATAAGTTTTTGGATGCCGAGAAGTTCAATCTGCGGTTTTCGGACGCATCCGAGATCACGGAAATTGCGGACAAGCTGCGGTGGTATCGTTATCAAAAAGGACTTCGTCAGCGTGACGTGGCAGACTATGCGGGTATTGACCGCAGTACCTACATTCATTACGAAGAGGCAGGGCGGGACTTTTATCCGAAGGAGCATATGGAGAAGCTGGCGGAGCTGTTTGAAGTGCCGCTGGAGGATTTGCTGGATGACTATAACCTGTTTCTGCTGCGGGGTCAGGGCGCGCAGATCAAAGCCATACGCCAGCGGCTCGGCTTGACGCAGAAGGCATATGCAGCGCAGCTTGGCGTCCCGCTGCAAAAGTTCAAGCGATGGGAACAGGGAAGCGTGCAGATTTTCAAATCCACATGGGAGAAGTATTTCAAACAGACATAACCATAGCAG
>ERZ1673730.600-NODE-600-length-42064-cov-13.472661_pt1 | contig 42064 bp, 37 predicted proteins | sample MGYA00580200_ERZ1673730 | MGnify/ENA primary metagenome ERZ1673730 (study PRJEB41218, sample SAMN15661761) | gut metagenome | host: Homo sapiens | place: Canada: London | collected 2015-08-20/2019-03-30 | study: EMG produced TPA metagenomics assembly of...
AGCACCGAAAAGACTGGCTGTCCGACGTGTGTGCTCTTGTTAATCGACGCTTCAGAAAACACATGACAGAGTAGGTGCAAAGCGTAAAGTGCCGCGGGATGGGATGTTGTCCGTGGGCGAAGCGGCGAGAGCCGCGCGGTTTTGCTCCGCATCCGCTGCCACCCGAGGATACCGTTCCTTCCGTGGCAACTGTCACGAAAGGAGTCTTTTTACGCCATGAAAACAAGAAAACTCGCCCTGAACGCCGTGCTGGCGGCAATGTGCGCCGCGCTCGGCGCGCTCGCGCTCGATCTCAACAGCATCAAGATCACCTTTGAGAGCTTCCCCATCCTGCTCGGCGCGCTGCTCTTCGGCCCGCTGGACGGCCTTGCCGTCGGGTTCGTGGGGACGCTTTTGTACCAGCTTCTGCGCTACGGCGTTTCGGCCACGACGCCGCTTTGGATATTGCCCTACGCGCTTGCGGGGCTCGTGACCGGCTTTTACGCCAAGCGCCGCGGCTTTTCGCTCACGACCGGACAGACGGTCGGCATCGTCGTGGCCGCCGAGGTGCTTGTCACGGCGCTCAACACGCTCGTCATGTACATCGACGCAAAGCTCTACGGCTACTGGTTTCCGGGCTTCATCTCGGCCATGCTGCTGCCGCGCGGCGCGGTGTGCGTTGTGAAAGCCGTTGTGTTCGGCCTTGTACTGCCGAAGCTGTGCGCGCGCGTGCGCCGCGCGCTGCCCGGAGAGGGAGAGAAAACACATGGAGCTTAACGAAGCGCTCGCTTTTATCCACGCCACCGACTGGAAGGGAAGCCGCCTCGGTCTGGAGCGGATGCGCGAGTTGATGCACCGGCTGGGAAACCCGCAGGACAGCCTGAAATTTATCCACGTCGCCGGGACGAACGGCAAGGGCTCGACGAGCACGATGCTTGCCTCGATCCTGACGGCGGCGGGGTATAAGACGGGGCTTTACACCTCCCCGCACCTTGTGCGCGTGAACGAACGGTTCCGCATCAACGGCGCGGACATCCCCGACGCGGCGCTCTGCCGCGCCGCCGAAGCCGTGAAGGAGGCCGCCGGCGGCATGTCCGACGCGCCCACGGAGTTTGAGCTCCTCACCGCGATGGGCTTCCGGCATTTCGCGGCGGAGAAATGCGATGCCGTGGTGCTCGAGGTCGGTCTCGGCGGGCGGCTCGACGCAACGAACGTGATACCCTCGCCCGAGGCCGCCGTTATCACGAACATCGGGCTCGAGCACACCGCCATTCTCGGCCATACGCTTCCGGAGATCGCGCGCGAGAAGGCCGGGATCATCAAGCCCGGCACGACGGCCGTGACGTACCCGGTAAACGCCGCCGTGGACGCGGTATACCGGGAGATATGCGCCGAACGCGGCGCGGTGTGGCGCGGCGCGGCGTTTGACGCGCTGCAGGAGCGCGCCCACTCGCTCGCCGGGCAGCGGTTCGACTATAAGGACGAAAAGGGCCTGACGCTGCATCTGCTCGGAGAGCATCAGCTCCGCAACGCGGCGCTCGCCATCGAAACGGTGAACGTGCTGCGCGAAAAGGGGTGGAGCATCCCGGAGAGCGCGCTGCGCGAGGGACTTTCCGCGGCGCGCTGGGAAGCGCGGTTCGAGCTGCTGCGCTCCGATCCGCCCGTCATCGCCGACGGCGCGCACAACCCGCAGTGTGTTGAAGCGCTCGCGCGCAGTCTGGACGTGTATCTGCCGGGGCAGAAGGTCGTCTTTCTGCTCGGCGTGCTCGCGGACAAGGACTATGAGACGATGCTTGCCCGGCTGCTGCCGTACGGGAAGGAGTTTATCTGCCTGACGCCGGATTCGCCCCGCGCGCTGGGTGCGGACGAGCTTTGCGCGTATCTTCGCGCGAAGGGCGCGCCCGCGGTTTCGTGCGATACGGCAGCGGAGGGCGTGCGCCGCGCGCTGGAGGAAAGCGGCGGGGAAACGCCCGTCGTCGCCTGCGGCTCGCTCTATCTCATGGGCGAGATCCGCGAGGCGGTGAAGAGCGGCAGATAAAAAGGCAGGGGAGGGGCCGAGCCCCTCCCTGCCGGCATAGAGAGACTTTTGCGAGAGGGCCGTTTCGCTCTACGAAGAGGGGCGTTGCGCTTTGGCGGCGGGTCTGGTATAGTGGATAAAACGGTGTGGGGAAGGATTTCTTGATACGCTATGAACGGCAGTTATTTTCTTTTGACCAACCTCCTGTCCGAGGACGAAAAACGCGTCATCACGGGCATTGCCGCGCACATCGAGCGCGGCGAGAAGCGCGTCGGCATCCAGCAGATCGCGAGCGAGAATTTCCTCTCCGCCGCGTCGATCGTGAAAATGTGCAAGCGTCTCGGCTTTGACGGCTACAGCGAGCTCTATTACTATCTCAGCCGCCAGATGGACCGGCGCGGCGAGCGCAGCGCGGAAAATCTCAAAACGCTCGTGGACAACTATTCGGACGAACTGGTGAACGGCTTCTGTGCGCTGCTCGACGCTTCGCGCCAGGCGAAGATGTTCACGACCGGCGAGGGCTTTTCCAGCATCGTGGGCGAGTATATCGCGCAGCGGCTCTCCATCTGCGGCTTCATGGTCTATAATAACGTCCATTTCTATGACCATATGCTCTTCTGCTCGGCGCACGATCTCACCGACGAGGAGGCCGCGCCGAGCGTCATGTTCGCCGTGAGCCAGAGCGGGGAGACCGAGCCGGTGCTCAACGACGTGCGCCACGCCCGCCAGAACGGCCACAAGATCGTGACGTTCACCAAGCGCGCCGATTCCGCGCTCGCGCGGCTCGCGGATCTCGTCATCGTGGTGGACGGCTCGAAGCAGACGCTCGCCGGGAGCCTGCCGAACCCCTTTTTCGGCCATGTGATCCTTGCGTTTGAAGAGCTCGTGGCCTACTATTTCGAGCGGGACACAAAGAACTAACATTTTTACTGAATCGGAAATTTTTTCTTTATCGGGGTGTGCTATACTCGCTTTGAGGAACGGCGCACCTTGCTTTTTGCGTATGCGCCGGAAAAAAATAAGAAGAGTATTATCGGAGGAAAAAGGATGAAAAAGATTTTTGCGCTCCTGCTCGCGGTCGTCATGACGCTCGGCCTGCTGGCCGGCTGCGGCACCGCCGCCGAGACCCCGGACACCGAAGCCCCGGCTACCGAGGCTCCCGCTGCGGAAGAGCCCGCCGCCGAACCCACCGCGAAGAAGATCGACACCCTGAAGGTCGCGTTCGTCCCGTCCCGCGAGCCGCAGGAGATCATCACCGTCACCGAGCCTCTCAAGGAGATGCTCAAGAACGAGCTCGCCACGCTCGGCTACGAAGTCGGCGAGGTGGAGATCACCGTCGGCACGACGTATGAAGCGGTCGGCGAAGGTCTTGAAGCCGGCACGATCGACGTCGGCCTCATCCCCGGCGGCACCTACGTTCTCTATGACGACGGCGCCGAGGTCATTCTCACCGCCACCCGCGACGGTCTGAGCAAGGATTCCGACAACGCGAAGGATTGGAACGACGGCCAGCCCACCGAGGCTTCCGACCGCCAGGCGGTTTCCTACCGCGCTCTGTTCATCGCCGGCCCGTCCGAAAAGGGCAAGGAGCTGCAGGACAAGGTCAACGCCGGGGAAGAGCTCACCTGGGAAGACCTCGACGGCGCCAACTGGAGCGTCATGGGCACGTCCTCTCCCGCGGGCTACATTTACCCCGCTCTCTGGCTGCAGGACCACTACGGCAAGGGCATCTCGGATCTCTCCAGCGCCGTGCAGTCTGACTCCTACGCCAGCGCGTTCGCGCGTCTCGCCTCCGGCCAGGTCGACGTTCTCGTGACCTATGCCGACGCCCGCCGCGACTATGCCGAGCGCTGGAACAGCGAGTTCGGCCGTGAAGGCTCCATCTGGGAGGAGACCGGCGTCATCGGCGTCACCGCGCCCATCTACAACGACACCATCTCCGTGAGCAAGAACTCGCCCATCATGGATGCCGATCTGATCGCCGCGCTGCAGCAGGCGTTCATCAACATCGGCAATACCGATGCCGGCAAGCAGGTCATCGCCATCTACAGCCACAACGGCTACCAGATCGCGCAGTCCTCCGACTATGACAACGAGCGCGCCGCGCAGAAGCTCATCCAGGAGCTCTCCGCCGCCAACTGAGACACTTTCCCAACTGCGGGGAGGACGGTACAGCATCAAACCTTCCGCTGTGCCGCCCTCCCCGCGCGCTATATAAGAAAGAGGAGTCCGTATGATTGTATTTGACCACGTTTCCAAGGTATATCCCAACGGCACGGTCGGGCTGGACGATGTAGATCTCACGATCGCCGACGGCGAATTCGCCGCGATCATCGGCCGCTCCGGTGCGGGCAAGTCCACGCTGCTGCGCTCGGTGAACCGGATGCACCGGATCACCTCCGGCACGCTGACGGTGAACGGCACGGATGTGAGCTCGCTCTCCGGCAAGAGCCTGCGGCGTTTCCGCCGCGGCATCGGCATGGTGTTCCAGTCGTTCAATCTCGTGACGCGCACGAGCGTTATCCAGAACGTTCTGGCCGCGTGCGTGCCGGATATGCCGTTCTGGCGCGTGCTGCTCGGCGCGTTCCGGAAAGCGGACAAGATCAAGGCGCTCGAATCGCTCGACAAGGTCGGCATTCTCGATAAGGCGTATATGCGCGCCGACCAGCTCTCCGGCGGCCAGCAGCAGCGCGTGGCGCTCGCGCGCACGCTCACGCAGGACCCGAAGATCATCCTTGCCGACGAGCCGGTCGCGGCGCTCGACCCTGTCACGGCCAAACAGGTCATGCAGGACTTCGTGCATATCAACAAGGACATGGGCATCACGATCCTTCTGAACATTCACCATGTCGAGCTGGCGCTGGAATATGCCGACCGCATCATCGGCATCCGCGCGGGAAAGATCGTCTATGACGGGCCGTCCGCCAACGTTGATAAGGACGTTCTCGCCGCGATCTACGGCGAGGATGAAACGGAGGAACCCGCATGAGTCTCTACGACCGCGTGTTCAAGCCCCGCACCTACACGCTCTCTGACGGAACGGTCGTGAAGGAAAAACGCAGCCGCGCGCCGATCATTATTCTCATCGTGGTGGCGCTCGCGGCGGTCTCCGTGCGCGTGACGGGGTTTGATTTCGCCGTGCTCGTAAAGCGCGGCAGCAAGTTTTTCGACATTCTCAAGGCCATGTTCCCGCCGAACACCGCCTATCTCTCCAAAATCTGGACGCCGCTGTGGGACACGATCAAAATGTCGTTTCTCGGCTCGTTCATCGGCGCGGTGCTGGCCATCCCGTTCGCCATCGCCGCGGCAAGCAATATCGTTACGAACCGCGTCGTCGTATTCATTGTGCGGCTCTTTCTGAGCCTTGTCCGCACGCTGCCGACGCTCGTGTGCGCGCTGATCGCTACCTACATCTTTGGTCTCGGCACGATGGCGGGTACGTGCGCCATCGCCGTTTTCACGTTCGCCTATGTCGGCAAGCAGCTCTTTGAGATCATCGAAACGGTCGATATGGGGCCGTATGAGGCGATGGAGGCGCTCGGCGCAACGCGCCTGCAGGCCTTCACGACCGCCGTGTTCCCGCAGGTGCTGCCGACGTATCTTTCCGTTTCGCTCTTCTGTCTGGAGGGCAACGTGCGCTATGCGTCCATCCTCGGCTACGTGGGCGCGGGCGGTCTCGGTCTCATTATGAATGAGAAGATCGGCTGGCGCGAGTACGACAGTCTCGGCATGATCCTCATCGTTCTTTTCGTGACCGTCATCGTCATCGAGGCGCTCAGCCACTGGCTGCGTAAGCGCCTGACCTGAGGGGGGAAGCTATGGACAAGAAAATTCTCAGGGCCTACGAATCCGCGCCGAAAACGTGGATCCGGCAGCTCCTTGCGGCGTTCATCGTCGCGTGCCTGCTCGCGTGGTCGGGCAGCGCCGTGCGCGTGAGCAACCCCACCGGCAACGGCCTCGCCGTGGCGGGGAACATCCTCTCCGGCATTTTCCACCCGTCGGGAAAGCTCCTTTTCACGCTCGGCACGAACGGCGTGCCGTATCTGCTGCTGGAGACGTTCTGCATCGCGTTTCTCGGCACGATCGTCGGCGCGGTCATCTCGCTGCCGCTGGCGTTCCTTTCAGCGAGCAATCTCGTGCCGAAGCCGATCGCGCTCATCGGGCGCACCGTGATCGCCGCCATCCGCACGATCCCGGCGTTTGTGTATGGCCTTATGTTTATCCGCGTCACCGGCCCCGGGCCGTTCGCGGGGCTTCTCACGATGTCGCTCTGCTCGATCGGCATGGTGACGAAGATGTTCATCGAGAGCATCGAGGATCTCGACAAGCGCATTCTCGAATCGCTCGACGCCGCCGGATGCACCACGTTCCAGAAGATCCGCTACGGTATCCTGCCGCAGCTCACCGCGGACTTCACCTCCACGATCATATACCGCTTTGACATGAACCTGCGCGACGCTACCGTTCTCGGTCTCGTCGGCGCGGGTGGCATCGGCGCGCCGCTCATCTTTGCGATGAGCTCCTACCGCTGGAACGAGGTGGGCGCGATACTGCTCGGACTCATCGTGCTCGTGCTCATCATCGAGTGGATCTCCGCGAAGATCCGCACGAAACTTGCAAGGGGATAAGACGCTATGGCAGATAAGAAGCTGACTGTTTACTTCACTTCCGACCTGCACGGATACATTTACCCCACGGACTACCGCAGCCGCGACGAGCGGGACATCGGCCTTTTCAAATGCGCGAGCCGCTTTGAAAAGGACGGGGATACGCTCGTCATCGACGGCGGCGACCTGCTGCAGGGCTCGCCGCTGGGCGCCTTCTGCCACGACACGATCGGCGACGGCCGCGCCTTTGCCGGGATCATGAACCGCTGCGGCTACGACTATGTGACGCTCGGCAACCACGATTTCAACTTCGGCACGGACTATCTCGGCTCGTATCTCGGGAACCTGAACGCGCGGTGCGTGTGCGAAAATGTGAGCGCGAAAAACGGCTGTGCGCCGCTCTACCCGGCGCGCGTCCACACGCTCGAAAACGGCCTTCGCGTCGGTATCGTCGGCATCGTGACGGACTATGTGAACATCTGGGAGCGGCCGGAGCATATCGCCTCCATCCGCATTTCCGACCCGATCCCGGCGGCGGCTGCGGCGCTCGAAAAGCTCAAAAGCATTTCGGACGTTACGCTCTGCGTCTACCACGGCGGCTTTGAGCGCGATCTTGCCACAGGGCGCGTCCTCTCCGCCACGCACGAAAACGTCGCCTACCGCATCTGTCAGGAACTGGATTTTGATATCCTGCTGACCGGCCACCAGCACATGTCCGTGCCGGGGCAGACGCTTTTCGGCACGTTTGTCGTGCAGCCGTCCGACCGCGGGCAGGAGTTCATCCGCGTCGAAGCGGTGCTCTCCGGGAAAGAAAAGCGCATCACGAGCGAGACCGTCCCCGCGCACGGCGCGTGCCGCCGCGAATGGCTCGAGGAGTTTTCCGAGATGGAGCACGGCGCGCAGAACTGGCTCGATGAAGTGATCGGCACGCTGCCGCACGCTCTCACGCCGGACACGCCGCTGCGTATGGCGTCGGAGGGAAATGCGCTCGCCGATCTCTTCAATGCGGTGCAGCTCTGGGCGAGCGGAGCACAGCTCTCGGCGACGAGCCTTGCAAACGATGTGGCGGGACTGCCCAAGACCGTGCGCCGCCGCGATCTTCTCATCGCGTATCCGTACACGAACACGCTTGCGGTGCTGGAGATTACCGGAAAGGTTCTCAAAGCGGCGCTCGAGCGCAGCGCGGAGTATTTCTCGCGCGGCGAGGACGGGAGGCTCTGCGTTTCGGACGTTTTCCTCCGGCCGAAGGTGGAGCATTATAATTACGACTACTATGCCGGCGTCTCGTATGTGTACGATATCTCCCGGCCCGTGGGCGAGCGGGTGACATCCATGCGCGTGAACGGGCAGGACGTGCGCGAAGAGGACACCTTTACCATCTGCCTCAACAGCTACCGCGCCAGCGGCACGGGCGGGTACGACTTTTATGTCGGCTGCCCTGTCGTGCGCGAGATCGGCACGGAGATGGCGGATCTGATCTTGGATTGTTTCAAAGAATTTAAGGGCAATATCCCGGCGATGCAAAGCGATTTTCGCGTGATCTGAACATTTTCGGGAGAATAGAATATTATGCGCACGCGGCGCAGGATGTCCGGCGGGAAACCAACGCTTGACACCTGCGCCGCTTGCGCGTAATATAAAAAAGGTTAAGGATTTCTTGATTCGATAGAAAAACCAAATTTTCCCGCGGGTCTTCCGCAGAAAGGGGGCGGCTATGCTTCCCTACATCGTCATCATTCTCGGCGCATACCTCATCGGCTGTTCCAACATGGCACTGTATCTCTCCCGGTGGAAGGGCGTGAACCTTCGCGCCGGCGGGTCGAAAAATCTCGGCGCTTCCAACGCTTTTGCGCTCATGGGATGGAAGGCGGGACTGCTCGTCGCCGTCCATGACATCGGCAAGGCCGTGCTCGCGGTCGAGCTCTCCAAGTGGATCTTCCCGGCCGTGCCGCTGCTCGGCTTCATTGCGGGCGTGGCGTGCGTGCTGGGGCATATGTTCCCGTTCTATCTCAAATTCAAGGGCGGCAAGGGCTTCGCTTCGTATCTCGGCATGATCCTCGCCATCAACTGGAAGTTTGCGCTGTGCATTCTCGCGGCGGTCGTTATCCTCACTGTGCTGACGGATTACATCGTCGTCGGCACCGTGACGAGCGTTGTCTCGTTCCCAATCTATACCGCCATCCGCAGCGGCTGGCTGCCGCTCGTCATTCTGTGTGTGGCGACGCTTGCCATACTCATCAAGCACCGCGAAAACTTTGTCCGCATCTGGAACGGCACGGAGATGGGCCTTTCCAGCGCGGGACGCGGGAAATATAAGATGAAATAAGCAATTCAATATGCTGAAAACGGGAGGACAGATCGTCCTCCCGTTTTTGCTGGGCTGCCTTGTCCAAAGAAACCCGGCCTTTCCGGATCGGACTTCTTTTGATTCGATGTGAGTAGATTCGATGGGAGTAGATTAGCCCAAAACCGTAAGTGGGATAAAAATGCATACCAACGGAGGAGAGACATATTAACGGCTCTTCTTTCTTGCTTCTTCGCGCTTCCTGGCGGCTTCCTGACGGAATTTTTCTGCTTCCTCATATATCCACGGATTCTCTTCGCGCGTCTTGTGCTGCCGCTGCTCCAATGCCGCGAGCTCTCGCTCTCGTTTTTTACCGGCCTCTTTTATGGCACGCAATTTTTCGGGCGAAATTGCGGCGGCTCCTTTTACGGAGCTACTGTTGTCCGTGAGAGCAAAAGAGAACGATTCGTCCTCCGAAAACCCGGGGTCTCTATATACGGATGCGTCCAGGGAAATTTTAAACGCTTTCAGCCAAGCGGATTTGAAACACATATCGTACACTTCCTTTCTACCATATATGCCAGGCAGACGGGAAAAACGCAACCATCTCAATAAATTAATTTTATCACTCTTTCCGATAAAGCTCAAATACAGGCGGCAGAAATGCGCGGCAGTATGCAAAAAACTCCCGCCCTTAAGGGCAGAAGCTTTCTGGCCGCGGGAGAAGGATTCGAATTATCAAAGCGGGTGAAATTAAGGAAAACTGAGCAGAAAAAAGCGTTGATTATCAATACTTTTCTGAAATTGACGGAAATTACCGATAAGGGAAAACAATTCGCGTAAGGGAAAAAATAAGGGAAAACTTTTGCCCGGTTTTTGGTGCTCGTTATGGTTCTTACGCTCTGATTATCGCATAAAGATGTGAAAATTCTTGCAGTCTGCCGTAATCCGTGTTATTGTGTCTGTGGTGCTTCTACGGAAGTGCTAAGGGCGCTGCACAAAACGGCAGGCGGTTAGCTCACACCATCCCGAAAGGGGGTGGAGCTATGCGTATTACGTTACATATCGGACGGTTCACCGTGACGATCATCGTAAAAAGCAAAGACCGCCACTCGGCCAAGTGACGGTCTTTCGTAGCTTTGCTATGAACTGTTAATGTCGGGGTTAACCGCTTGTCGCAGCGCCCTTTTATATGCTCATTATATCGCCCGCTCCGTGCTATGTCAAGGGAAAAAGCTGGTGCAAGGCGTCCTCGGTGGAGATATAGGAGAATACTGCGGGACAGGAAGAGACAGCCCAATTTCGGGACTGTCTCTTGTGCTTTATTATTTCATCATATGCGCGGCGAACAGGTAAATGATCTTCAATTCCTCCTCTGTCGCGCTGTTCAGCATCTCTATGATCGCCTGCTTGATGGCTTCCATGTGCTCACCCCCCCTCACGCCGTGACCGGCTGGACTTGCGACGCGCCGAAAAATCGCGCCTGATATGTTGCGCCGTCTCCCTTTGTGCCCCAGATCAGAGAGCAGCCGAAAAGCGCCCTGCTGCCGTGGATGACCTCATAGCCCAGCTTTCGCCACCCGCTCCATGTGTTTGCCTCTTCCGTCACCCCTGCGGCGGCTTTGGCGCTCTCGACAGTCGCGGCGTTGATCGGCTCGGCCTTGGCAGACAGCCACGAACGATGCAGACACTCCGCAAAGGTAAGCCCGCCTTTTCTGTACAGCTCCCACGCCCGGAGCATGATTTTTCGCAGATTGAATTTCATGTGAAACCCTCCCGGTTGTTATTCTGTCGGGAGCTGGCGGCGGGTGGCGTTAAGCTTATCTCCCGGACTGTGTCGCGGTTTGCTTATCCTGTCCCGCTCTTGCGTCGCGCTCTTGTTTCCCTCTCGGTACTCCGTCCGCTTTCGCCTTGCCCCTGACACTTGCAATCATAGCACGTTGCGTAACGTTCTACAAGATGGAATATTACACAACGTTCTGTGACTGTTTTTGTGCATTTGGCACGTTGCGCAAAATCCTATAATATGGTATTCTCTGCGTGAGGTGATTTTTTATGGCATACAAGGACAAGGCGGCAAAAACCGCATATCAGAACAAATTCATTGCAGAAGCATACGACCGCATCAACCTAACGCTACCCAAAGGCCGCAAGGAAGAGATCAAAGCCCACGCAGAGAGCCGGGGGGAGAGCGTCAACGGATTCATCAACCGGGCGATAGAAAACCAAATAGAGCGGGACAGAGAGGGTTAAACGGCAATTCCCGGCTTGCTCTGCGCAGAGCGGGACAATAAAGCCCCTGCGGGTTGTGTATGGGTACCTGAAAGCCGATGCCGATTTTTAGTACTACCCCCGCCCCCCACCCGGAAAAACAGGGGTGCGGTTGCGCATGAGGGTATAGCAAGTATTAGACACACAGACGGCTGCATTTTCTCAAAATCTCAAAATCGCCGTACAAGCTATTAAATCGCTTTATAAGCGATTTTGCATTCAGGCAATACGCTTACAGCGGCACAGACGTAAAAACGTCTCTGACGGCGTTTAACAAAGCCACAGAGGGTAGCAGAAAAACAGGCGTACCCGTTTTTGCAAATTCAAAGCCGAAAAATGAAAAAGCCAGCAAAAAAGCGCCCACGGTTTGAGCCGTGAGCGCCTTTGCTTATTTCGGGGTTAAGTCTCGCCCGTCTGCGCCCTTGAGTATGACAGTCACCGCGGGAGGGGCGGAGGCTTCGGGAGCGCCTTTGTCTGTGAAGCCGCCGAGCCAGCTTTGTTTGCAAGCAAGAATGTCATTCGGGCTTTTGGAGGCTTGCAGGAAAGAGATCAGGCGGAGAACGCCGCGTTGCAGCACAAGCGCATGTTCAATCTGAACGTCTTGCGGGAGCTTGTCCGGCGTTTCTGCGCGGGCGGCGACCTTGTCCGCGACGCTCAAAAGGTAGCGATAGCGGCAATAGGGCAGTTTGACATGGTAAGCAAGCGCGGCGTCTGTCATGGGGATTTTCCCGCGTTCTGCATCTGCGAAAAATATTGCGATCTGCTGTTCCAGCTCGCGGGGAGTGCAGGAAAAATCTGGTTTCGGTTTCTTCATGTGTCACCTCTCAATCTGCGCACAGGGCGCGGAATATTGCCTTTGCTTCGGGGCTTGAACGGATGTCGTCCGTATGGAGCATGACAAGTTTTCCGGGGCGCATTTGCCCGTATCTATCCTTCCATTCCGGATAAGCGAAGCCGATTTTTTGAGCGTTTGGGAAATAGCGGATACTGCCGAATTTCAAGTGTGCCTCTATGGGCGTTTCTTCCTCCCAGTAACGGGGCTTTGAATCGACGGGTTTGAATTTACGCATAAGTCCTCCTTGAAAAATGTTTGTTGTTCTGCACAAAACGGACATACAACGTTTGACAAAAAACGCGCATTAAACGCCCGCATTCCGCTGAAAATTCGTTAAAAACAGAATAAAATGCAGGGCAAATAGCTTTTATCCTGTTTCGCCTATGGCGTCGAATTGGTGCGGGTCGCTCTCCCACAGGTATTGCCAATCCGGGGAAGTGTTCGGCTCATAGTAGCGATTGCCTACCGGGTCAAAGCAGAGGGCAATCTTTTTCCGTGCGCCGTATGCCCGGTTTTTTAGGATCGTTAACAGGCTGCTATACCCCGCTGCTTGGGCTTTATCCTCCGGCAGTCGCTCCAAAAGCAGGGCGTTGTCTGCGCGGTTTAAGATGTCACCGCTACCGCCTACATCGTCGCCGGTAAACTCGCGGCTGCTGTCTGTTTTGCGCGGGTGTGCCACAAGGTGAATGCTGGTTTTCGTCGCTTTTGTGAATGAGACGAGACGGCCTACAAATTCGCTTTGTGCGCGGTAAAAGTCTTTTCCGTCCGGCAGACGCATGGACATAAGATTGTCCAGCGCAAAAACGGTGCATCCGTGCCGTCTGTGCGCAAATTCCATCATGGAAAGCAGCGCGTCCGGTGTGTCAGAATTACGGGCGGAATTGTCAAACAGGAAAAAACGACCTCGCAGCCATTCACCGATGTACCACGCCGGCGCTTTTGGAACGATGGCATATTCTCGCCCTGTCTGTGTGTCTGTCTCTATCTGTACGTTATTCCGTCCTGCGGCTTGTATCTCCGTCCACCGGCGGAACGTTTCCGCACGGAGCTCGCCGGAGTAAGCAAACACGCGTTGCCCGTTCTGCGCGGTTGTGAGAAGAATTTGACCGAGTAGTGTGGACTTCCCCTCACCGCGCCGGCCTGTCCATACGGTAAGCTCTCCGGGAGCAAAGCCCCCGATTGTGCGGTCAAGGCATCCAATACCGGAGGGAACGCCGCAGGGCTTGCGACCTCTGGGAATGTCGGCAAAGTCGATAAGTCCCGCCGCCTGTATGCTTCGGCCATAGCGCAGGAGGTCAAGCGTTCTGTCCGCGCCGAACTTGCGGACAAACCCCGCCATGTTCGGGCATCCGGCATATCCGTCCGTTATCTCCATGAGCGGGACGGCAAGAAGCCGCTCGTGCAGCTCTTTGATGATCTGACCGCGTAGTTTGCTATCTGGATGTGCGACAACCACGAACGGGAACAGGCGGAAAAAGTCACTGCAGGCGTTGAGATCGTCAAACGTCCCATCCGTCGGCAAGCATACGGCATTCCCTGTTTCCTGCTCAAGCGCAGACTGATCGATAACGTCGGCACAAAACCAAAGCCCGGAAGGAGCGGCGGTATTCAGCCGCTCCGGGTTGAGAAAAAGGTGCTGTTGTGCGTCAGAGGTTATCCGCTGTCCATCGGTCATTGTCCGCCGTTCCTTTCTCCGCCTCTTTGTGTTCCCATGTACGCACAGCGGCTTTCCAGTCTTTCATGGAGTGCCTGCCGACTTTCCAGCCGTTGGCGGTGTAATAATCGCAAAACTGCTCCGCGTTCACGGCATTCTTGCGTTCACGGCAATAGGCCGCTACTTCTTCCACGCTCGGATGAGTGAAACGCTTCTGCTGCTTTGTCGTTTTCTTTGTAGAAAATACGATAGTATTTTCTGTTTCTTTAAGATTGCTAATTGCTAATTGCTTATTGGCATCGTTTGCATCGATTTTCGATGCACCGTCATGCATACCTGTGCTTGTGCATGCATCTGCATGCATGTGCATATCACCGTCTGCAAGCAGCTCCAGAAGAGACCAGAGGCGGACGGAGGGTTTCAGTTTGCGCCGCTGAAAAATGATAAAGTCCGCGTGATCGCACCCGCTCCGTATGTTATGGAGGTACTGAAAAGCCGCAAGGTGAAGCAGATGAAAGACCGGCTGCGTGCCGGTGATCTGTGGGCGGCATGGAGCACCCCGGCAGAGCAAAACAAGGCGCTTGTCTTTACTAACCCGCTCGGGCAGCATCTCCACCCGCAGACTGTGTACAACCACCTAAAGAAGCTCGCGGCCAAAATCGGAGCACCGGACGCTTGCGTGCATGATCTTCGTCATACGTTCGCCGTGCTCTCGCTGCAAAACGGCGACGATGTGAAAACGGTGCAGGGAAATCTCGGCCACGCAACGGCGGCTTTCACGCTGGACGTGTACGGCCACGTCTCCGAACGCATGAAGGAAGAGAGCGCCGGACGTATGCAGGCGTTCATAAACAGCATCAAAGAAGCATAAGGGCATGAAAAAAGGACGGGGGTAAACCTCGTCCTTTTGCTCTATAAAAAGCTGGTAAGGGAAAAAATAAGGGAAAACAGCCCATTTTTGACAAAATAAAAACCCTGTAACCATTGAGATTACAGGGCTTTTCGCTGGCAGCGGGAGAAGGATTCGAACCCTCACATACGGAGTCAGAGTCCGCTGTGCTACCTTTACACAATCCCGCTATATCGCAAACGCAAGGGTTATTATACCCAATTTCCGGCGAATGTCAAGCGGAATCGGCAAGTTTTCTTTGAATTTCTTTTATTTTTTCGCGCGGCAGTCGATGGAGACGCTCTCCCCGGTGCGCAGGAAGAACAAAACGCCCTCCCGCACCGGCTTTCCGAGCAGCCGCGTGAGCGCGGCGGCGTAGGCGCGGACTTGCGGCGCGTATTCCGAGGCACGCACCGCGAGCGTTTCCACCGTCACATAGTCCGTTTTATAATCCACGACCGTGAGCGCATCCCCCTCGCGGATGCAGCAGTCGGCGACGCCCTGCAGCAGCACCTCCTCGCCGGCGGGCGCGTCGAACACGGTCTCCGCGCCGGTGAGCAGAGAGAAGCGCAGCTCGCGCCAGACCTCGTCCGCGTGCAGGATCCTCTGCCCGATGGGGGAGTCGAACAGCTTGCAGATGTCCTTTGGCTCCACTGCGGCGGCCTGCGCGGGGGTGATGTGCTCGGCGTTTTTCAGCCGTTCGATCTCGCCGCGCACCTGCTCCGGCGTGGATACGCATGAATAGTCGATAAACTGCAGGACCGTGTGTACGGCGATGCCGCGCGCGGTGCCGGTGAGCGGGGCGTCCTTCGCACCGAAGACCGGACGGCGGAAGAGCCGTCGGCGCTGTGCTTCCGGCGCGATGCTCTGCGCGTCCGGGTCGGCGTCGGTGCCCTCGAGCGCGCTCGCGGTGATCTTCGACGGCAGCTCCTCCGCCCAGCGGTACGGGTATTCCCACGTCAGCGCCTCGGAGAGCGCCGCGCACTCGCCCGGCTCAGCCGGTTCGATCTCGGGCGGCGCGGTCTCGGACGCGCTCTCTCCGGAGGCGGGAATGATGCGCATATCGATCGGACTGTCCGGCAGAAGTGCCGCGAGCGCGATCCAGCGCGAAAGCGAGGCGCTCTTTTCGAGAAGCTGCGGCGCGATGGGGGCAGTGAGATCGTCGCGCAGCGCGTCGAGCGTCTTTTCGGGAGTTTTCCATGTCGCCGTGATGATGAGCCGGTCCTTGGGGCGCGTCATGGCGACATAGAGCACGCGCATCTCCTCGGACAGCGATTCCTGCGTGAGCTTGGCCGAGATCGCGCGCAGCGCGACCGTCGGATACGATATGCCGCGTGAACTGTCGATGACGCGGCCACCGATGCCGAGCGACGGGTGGATGAGGACATCGCTGTTCCTGTCCTGCAGGTTGATCTTGTGGGCGGTGTCGGCGAGAAATACGATCGGGTACTCCAGCCCCTTCGAGTGGTGGATGCTGATGATCTGCACGGCGTTGCGGCTTTCCAGCGCACCGGTGCGCGGCTCTTTGCCGTGCTCATCCAGCTGCTTCATCCAGCGGATGAAGCGGAACACGCCGCGGTAGCCGTCCTGCTCAAACTGGCGGGCGAACTCGATGAGCTGGCAGACGTTCTCGCGCCGCGCCGCGCCGTCGGGCATTGCCGCGAGCAGGGCGAAGACACCGGCCTTGTCGCAGATGCGCGCGAGCAGCGCCTCAATGGAAAGGTCCGGTGCGATCTCACGGTAGCTCTCCAGCTCCGCGAGAAAGGCCGCGCAGTGTTCATCCTCCTTTGCGCGGAGACAGAGCGCGGTGTAATAGTCGCTGTTTCGGTCCGCGGCGCGGATGGCGGAAAGCTCGTCCGGCGTGAAGCCGAAAAGAGGCGAGCGCAGCACCGCGATGAGCGGCACGTCCTGATGGGGATTGTCGATCACGCCGAGCAGCGCGAGGAGCGAGGTGATCTCCGTGGAGCGGAAAAATCCGCCGCCCTGCTGGGACACGGACGGGATGCCCTGTTCGGCGAGCGCGGCGCGGTAGCGCGGCGTGACCGCCTTGTTCGAGCGGAGAAGGATGGCAAAATCGCCGTAGGTGCACGGACGCAGCGTCTTGTCCTCGGTGACGGGGGTGCGCTCGTCCACCATGCGCCGGATGCGCGAGGCGATGTACCACGCCTCATGCAGCACCTTGTCGGGGCGCTCGTCGTCCTCGTCCTCGTCGTCACCGCCGCCCGGCGGCGTGAGAATGCAGAATTCTGTCGGCGCGCCGCCGCCCACCGGGAAATCCCGCCCCGGGCCGGGCCGGAGCGCCGCCGCCTCGTCGTATTCGAGCTCGCCGAGCTCGCGGGACATGATGTTGCGGAAAACATGGTTCGCGCTCTCAAGCACCTCGGGACGCGAGCGGAAGTTCTCCCGCAGCAGGATGCGCCCCGGCTCTTCGCACGGCTCCGCCGTTTCGATGTCCGGCCAGGTCTCGTATTTTTTCAGGAAGATCGTCGGGTCGGCCAGACGGAAGCGGTAGATCGACTGCTTCACGTCGCCGACCATGAAGAGCTTGCGCCCGTTGTCGGAAAGCAGCCGGAAGAGCGCGTCCTGACAGGCGTTCACATCCTGATACTCGTCGACGAGCACCTCCGTATAGCGGCTCGAAAGCGCGGCGGCGAGGCCGTTGGACGAGTCCATAAGCAGCCTGAGCACCAGATGCTCCTGGTCGGAGAAGTCGCACACGCCCTGCCGTTTTTTCTCGGCGGCGAAGGCCGCACCGAGCTTTTGCGTCAGCGCGAGCAGCGCGTCAACGGCGGGGGTGTTGACGGCCAGATCGCGCAGGAGCGCGTCGGAATCGTTGGCAAAAAGCTCCTGCCATTTCGCGGCGGTGTCCTTGAAGCCGGTCCAAACGGCGATGATCCGCTGCGCGAGCGGGTCGTCGCCCTTATAGATACCGCGGCGAGGGAAAGGACCGGGGCAGGCGAGACGCGCCTTATCCCAGCCGAGCGCGGCGGCGCGCGCCATGTCCCGCGCGGCGTCACTGGCGAAATCAAGATTATTGGTGTACGCCTTTTTGATCTTCGCGTCCCGATCCGGCTCGTCCAGCCGGAGGCGGAGCTCCTCGATCCGCTCCGCCCAGTACTGCGCCTGGGAGCGCGTGCGGGAGAGAAGATACTGCCCCCACGGCGTATCGCCAGCGTCGTTCCACGCGTCGGTGAGCCGTTCGCGCTGCTCGGCGAGCCACGCATCGGGGTCGGCGTGGCTCTGCAGCGATTTGTACAGCCGCAAAACAAGCGCCGAAAGCTTATCGTCGTTATCTCCCGAGCCGAACGAATCCACGAGCGCGCGTACGCCCGCATCCTCTTCGATGGTCTCATACAGCTCTTCGAGGAGCTTATCGAGCACACGGGCGCAGATCTCGTCGGAGCGGTCCGGCTCGATGACACGGTAGTCCGGCGAGATGCCGGCGAGGTGTGTGTTCTCGCGCAGAAAACGACCGCAGATGCTGTCGATCGTACCGATGGAGGCGCGGCAGCACAGCTCCGTCTGCCGCCGGAGACGGCGGTTCATCGGGTCGGCGGCAATGCGCTCGCCGAGCGCTGAGAGAATGCGGCTGCGCAGCTCGGCGGCTGCGGCGCGCGTATAGGTGATGACAAGAAACTGATCGATGTCCGCGCCGCGGTCTACATAGCGCATGAGCCGCTCGACGAGGACCTTTGTTTTGCCGGAGCCCGCGGCGGCGGAAACGAGCCGCGCTCCGCCGCGGCTTTCGGCGGCGAGTTCCTGATGGTCGGTCAGGGGCATGCTGTCTCCTCCTCTCCGTTTTCGAGCTTTTCCCAGAATTCGGGCGCTTTGAATTTGGTTTTGAACCGCCAGCCGTCGGCCGTTTCGCTGAAGCGGCAGGCGTCGCAGTAATCGCAGGTACGGCAGGTGTTGGCCCTGTCGTTTTCATACCACGGGTCGGCGGCGATGCTGCCGCCGCGGAGCTCTCCGGCCATGTTCGAGAGCGTCTCCTCGAGAAACCGCGAGAGTTTGCCGAGCTGCTCGGCCGTGGCGAGCGCTTCCGCGGCGAGCTTGCCGCGGTACAGCGGAAGGAACTGCAGCGCTTCGCCGTGCTCCATGGCCTCGACGACCTCGGTTTCCGACAGGATCAGACCGCTGCGGTGCAGCTTTCTGGCCTTCTCCGCCACGATCTCCTCGTCCGAGAGGCGCTTGTCCGCGCGCACAAGGATATCGTGCGCCGGTACATACAGCACGCCCGCGGGGACGATCTCCTTGCCGTAGCGCTCGGCGCCGTGCTTCTCCAGCGTGAAGAGATAGAGCAGCATCTGCAGCCCCATGCCCTGCCACACATCGGAGAGCGCAAATTTTTTCTTTCCGGACTTGTAGTCCACGATGCGGATGTAGAGCTTGCCGCCGTGCTCCCAGCCGTCCACGCGGTCGGCCGTGCCGGTGAGAACAAATTCGTCCTCGCCGCTGCCGACGCTGACCGGCGGCAGATCGGCGTCGTCCTTGTTGGAGAAATTCAGCTCAAAGTCGAGCGGGCGGAAGTCGGAGCGGCGCAGCTCCTGCGCCGTGTCGAGCACGATGCGCCGCGATGTCTCCGCCAGACGGCGGAAGAGATAGACGAACCGGGGGCTCTTTTCCCGAAAATCCTCCAGCTGCGTGCGCACATATTCGCGGACGTATTTGTCCGTCAGCGCGGCGACGGCCTTGTCGTCCGTTTCGGCAAAGCCGCCGCGCTCCGACACCTCGCGCGCCACATTTTCCAATAGGAAGTGCAGAAACGTTCCGCGCTCCGGCGGGGCAAACTGCGCGCTCTGGCGCGGCTTGGCGCGCAGACCGAAGCGCAGGAAAAACTGGAACCGGCAGGAGGCAAAGTTATCGATGCGCGAGGCTGTGAGATAGAGCTTCTGCCCGTAGATCGCGCGCACGCCCTCGCGGGAGAGCCGCCCGCGTTCCTCCGCGGCGGCCTTTTCGATGGCGGCGATGCGCCCGCTCTCGCCGCGCGCGGCGAAAAACTCGCGGGCCGCGGCGTCTCCGGCGCAGGCCAGCTCCAGCGCGCCGGAGAGCGACTGCGCTCTCGCGGCATGCACGTCGCCGTTCTCCTCGCAAAGCGCGAACAGCTTTGCGATCCGGTCGGTGACGAAGGAGGGGCGCGTCTCGCTCTCGCCGGAGGCAAACGCGCTGCGGCTGACGTAGAGCGACGATTTGGGAAGCGTGAATACGTTATAAATGAGATTGAATTCGCGGTCGAGCTCGTCGTCGCCGCCGGAGAGCTCGATGTCGAGCGCGCGCAGCTCGCTGCGCTCGGTGTCGGTGAACACGCCGCCCCCGTCGGAAACGCGCGGCAGACGCTCGTCGGACGCGCCCAGCACGAGCAGATGGCGGATGCTGCGCCGCCGCATGCGGTCAAAGTCTCCGGCGGTCACGCGGTCGAGCGCCACGGGGATCGTGCCGACGTCGTACTGCGAGAGCATCCGGCGGAAGAGCCGCCCGAAATCCTCCTGCGAGAGCGGCATGTCGCTGAGAATGGCCTCGCACTGCTCGAGCGCGGAAACGATCAGCTCCCAGAGCTGACGGTATTCCGCCGCGGCCTGAAGCTCTCCGGCCTCCTCAAGCGCGAGGGAGCGCTCCTCCAGATGCTCCGGCAGGGAAATGTCCTCCCAGAACGCCGCGAGCGCGGCGCACTGTCCGCGCGCGTCGGTCGCTTCCTTTCCGCGGCGCCCGAACGCCGCGAGCGGCGCGGCGACGCTCCGGCGCAGCGTGTCGATCTTTGCAAGGAGCGCGTCGCTCTCCGGCGTGATCTTGCCGCCGAAGCCGTCCGGGTGCTGCCGCCATGGCTCGGCGCGCGTCCATGCCGTGCCGCGCAGCGACCAGAGCAGAACATAGTTTTCCAGCGCGTCGCAATCGGCGCGGGAAATGCCGGTCAGACCGGTTTTCAGATAGGTGAAAACGCTCTCGTAGCTCCAGCCGTCGGCAAGAATATCGAATGCCGCGGCGATGAGCGCCGGAAGGGGACGGGTGAAAATGTCGGTTCGTTCGCTCGCGTAGAGGGGCACACCGGCGCGGCGGCACGCCTCCTCGAGCGCGGCGCGGTAATCCCCGAAGCCGCGCACCGCAACGGCAATGTCCCGCCAGCGGCAGGACGTTTCGCGCACGAGCCGCCGCATCTCTGCCGCGGCCAGCTCGCACTCCGCCGCGACACCGGGTGCGCGCACGAGCCGGATGCTCCCTGCGGCGTCGCGCGTCTCGTCCGTCCAGCCGAAGAGATTCTCCTCAAGAAACGCAAAGGGCGTGCGATCTTCGCCGCGCGGCACGGAGACGATCTCTACGGCCACGCCGTCCTCCTCGGCGGCGTCGCGCAGCGCGCGCATCGTGCGGCGGGCGAGGGAGAACACCTCGCTGCCGGAGGCGAGATCGTCGCAGGTGAGGCAGACTGTCACGTCCGCGAGCGGCAGCAGCGCGCGGATGACGCGGCGCTCCTGCGCGGTGAAGTCCGTGAAGCCGTCGATATAAAACTTTGCGCTGCGGAGCCATGCGCAGCCGGGAAGCTGCTCGGCCAGCACGTCGAGCCGCCCGGCGGGATCGGCGCCGGACTGCGCGGAGAGCGCGTCGAGCGCCTCCTGCAAAAGCGCGAGATCGCGCAGCTTGCCCGCAAGCGAGGGCGTGGCGCTTTCGGCGGCTTTGCGCAGCGCATCGGGCGCGGCGCAGCCGAAGCGAAGCTCATCGAGCGCCGATAGGAGCTGTACCATGCGCTCGGGCGAGCGGGCGCTGCCGCCGTATACGCTGAGCGCGCCGCCCACCTGCTCGAGCGCGAGCGAGAGCTGCAGAAACCGCCCGGGCTTATCGATGTAAACGCGCGCGCTGCCGCCGCAGCCGATGGCGACGCGGTGGGCAAGGCGCGAGAACGAAAGCACCTCGGCATAGAGACTCGCCGTATCGCCGCAGCGCTGCGCGAGCTCGCGCTCGGCCTCGTGGCTGTACTGCTCGGGTACGATGAGAAAGCTGCCGGACTGCCTCCGGGCGCAGCGCGCCGCGATCTCGGAAAACAGAAGCGCGGTTTTGCCCGTTCCAGCACGGCCCAAAATCAGCCGCAGCATGGCGCTCCCTCCTTAAAACAAATTCTTTATAGAAGCCTCCCTTGTGTAAAGGGAGGTGGCAAAACCGGAGGTTTTGACGGAGGGATTGTAGACAACGCAGCTTTCTGGAAAAGAACAATCCCTCAGTCAGCCTGCCGGCTGACAGCTCCCTTTGCACAAGGGAGCCTTTTCACCATTATATCAAGCACATTATCCGATAACAAGTGCTTTGAAAGTTCCTTGCAATCCGCCCCGGCGTATGCTATAAAAATGAAAAAGAGCAAAGAAGAAAAAAGCAAGAAGTAAGAGAGGGAAACGCTATGCTGTCTACCATAAGCGAAATGGATCCCGTGCTGATCGCCGCGGCGGTGATCCCGGCGGTGATATTGCTGCTCCAGGTCTACCGTGCCGACCGGCTGGAAAAGGAACCGACGGGGCTTTTGATCTCGCTGCTCGTTTTCGGCGTGATCGCCACGGCGCTCGCCATCGTGACAGAGACGATCGGCGAGAACATCCTGCTCTCGTTCTTTGACGAGACCGACCTCGGCTATCTGATCCTATCGAACTTCATCGTTGTGGCGCTCTCGGAGGAGGGCTTCAAGCTGCTGCTGCTCCGCTGGCGCACGTGGCGCAGCCCGAATTTCAACTGCCAGTTTGACGGCGTGGTGTACGCGGTGTTCGTTTCGCTCGGCTTCGCGCTGTGGGAAAACATCGGGTATGTTGCCATGTACGGCTTCGGCACGGCATTGGTGCGCGCGGTGACGGCGGTGCCGGGCCACGCCTGCTTCGGCGTTTTCATGGGCATCTGGTACGGCGCGGCGCGGCGCTACGCGAACGAGGGCGATTTTATCGGCGAGCGCGTGTGCCGCCGCCGGGCACTGTGGCTGCCCGTGCTGATCCACGGCATGTACGACTTTCTCGCCTCGCTCGACTTTGACTACAGCGGCCTCATCTTTATCGTGTTCATCATCGTCGTGTTCCTCGCGGCAAGCCGCCGCGTGAAGATCGTTTCGCGCAACGACCGGTTTATCCGATAAAGAAAAATCCACGCCGCGGCTTGTACATCGGGCCGCGGCGTGGTACACTATCTGGGCTATAATTTTTATCCTGCGGCAGCCGGCCGCGGGAGAAAGGAAAGAAAAATGGATCATAACGAGAAAACCATGGACAAGATCGTAGCGTTCTGCAAGAACCGCGGCTTTGTCTACGCCGGAAGCGAAATTTACGGCGGCCTTGCCAACTCCTGGGACTACGGTCCGCTCGGCGTGGAGTTCAAGAACAACGTCAAGAAGGCGTGGCTCAAGAAGTTCGTGCAGGAGAGCCCGTACAACGTCGGTCTCGACGCCGCCATCATCATGAACCCGCAGACGTGGGTCACGACCGGCCACGTTTCGAGCTTTTCCGACCCTCTGCTCGACTGCAAGTCCTGCCGCGCGCGTCACCGTGCCGACAAGCTCATCGGCGAAGAGCACCACGAGGTCAACGTGGACGCCATGACGTTTGAGGAGATGGACGCTTTCATCGCCGAGCACGAGGACATCGTCTGCCCCGTGTGCGGCAAGCACAACTTTACGCCCATCCGCAAGTTCAACCTCATGTTCAAAACCGCCATCGGCGTTACCGAGGACTCCTCCTCGACCTGCTATCTCCGCCCGGAGACCGCGCAGGGCATTTTCGTCAACTTCTCGAACATTCAGCGCACGACGCGCCGGAAGCTCCCGTTCGGCGTCTGCCAGGTCGGCAAGGCGTTCCGCAACGAGATCACGCCGGGCAACTTCACGTTCCGCACGCGCGAGTTTGAGCAGATGGAGTGCGAATTCTTCTGCAAGCCCGGCACGGACCTCGAATGGTTCGCCTACTGGAAAGACTACTGCAAGAACTGGCTGCTGAGTCTCGGCATCAAGGAAGAGCATCTCCGGCTGCGCGACCACGAGCCGGCGGAGCTCGCGTTCTACTCCCGCGCCACGACCGACATCGAATATGCCTTCCCGTTCACCGACTGGGGCGAGCTGTGGGGCATTGCCGACCGCACGGACTACGATCTCAAGCGCCATCAGGAGGCGTCCGGCAAGGATCTTACGTATTTCGACCAGGAAGCGAACGAGCACTATGTGCCGTACGTCATCGAGCCGTCGCTCGGCTGCGACCGCGTGGCGCTCGCGTTCCTCTGCGACGCTTACGACGAAGAGGTCGTGGACGAGGCGAAAAACGACGTGCGCACCGTTCTGCATCTGCACCCGGCGCTCGCACCGTTCAAGTGCGCGGTGCTGCCGCTCTCGAAGAAGCTCGCCCCCGCCGCGACCGAGCTTTATCACGAGCTGCAGAAGGAATTCATGGTGGACTATGACGACGCCGGTTCCATCGGCAAGCGCTACCGCCGTGAGGACGAGATCGGCACGCCCTACTGCATCACCGTGGACTTTCAGACCGTGGGCGACGAGAAAACGCCCGCCGACGGCTGCGTCACGGTACGCGAGCGTGACAGCATGGAGCAGGTCCGCATCCCCATCGCGGAAGTGAAGAACTATATCGCCGAGCGCGTCAAGTTCTGATATAGGGCTCCCTCTTTGAGGGAGGCATAAGCAAAAAGCCGCTTCTTTCCCATTCGGGAGAGAAGCGGCTTTTTGCGCAGGTACGGTATTGCAATCTCCCGTTGCGGAAAATATAATGAGACCAACGAGAACGAGCCATTCATGCAGAATAAAGCCTGAGGTCGAACGGTAATGATACATAAAGAAAAATTCCGACGGACGATCCTGTGCATGGTGATCGCAGGGAGTGCAGTGGTATTTTCTGCCTTCTCGGTGATCACGGGCAAAGCCTGCACATTCTATCAAGGGTTTGCCGTGGACGGCGACGGGAATCTGTATATAGGGAAGACTCAGGTGATCGAGGTCCTGAAACCGAACGGCGATGTGCTGCGGCGGATCGACCCTTGCACCTCCAGGGGCTACCGATTCACGATGGATGCGGATCAAACGCTTTGGATCGACACCGGCGGGTATTTATACCGGACGGATCGGTTCGGCGCGCGGATAGAAAGCAGAGAGATCCACGGCGACGGATTGAGCGTGTCGGTGCTGTATGAGTATGTTTCGGCGGACGGCACGGCGTACCGGATGAAAAACCGGTTTCTGCGGCCGTGCATAGTTCGCATGGAAGAGCCGGAGGACGTTGCGATCTATAAAATGCCAGTGTTTGATTCCACCGTAAGGCTGCTGCTGATCTTTGGCGTTCCGTGTTTCCTTGCCGCCGCGGGGCTTTTTGCCATGAAAACGAGAATGAAGGATCGACCCTGAAAAGAGGAAGCGGGACAGCGAAAGCTGTCCCGCCCATCTATATTGAAGCAGAGCCGATTCCGGCTCTGCCGGAAAAGGTTCCGCCGCGCATAGCTTGGCTTATCAAAAGCCTCGTATGCGCGGCGGTGTCTGTTATTTTATTCCATGTGCTGCGAAAGCCAGTTTTCCGCCTGACGGATGCCGTCCACGGCGGCGGAGAGAATGCCGCCGGCGTAGCCCGCGCCCTCGCCGCAGGGATAGACCCCGCGGAGATTCGACTGCCCCGTTTCGCCGCGCACGATGCGCACCGGTGAGGACGAGCGCGTCTCCACGCCTGTGAGGACCGCGTCCGGCATGGCGTAGCCGCGCAGCTTTTTGTCAAAGAGCGGGAACGCCTCGCGCAGCGCGGCGAGCACGAACTCCGGCAAACAGCCGTCGAGCGTGCCAAAGCGCACGCCGAGCGGATACGTCGGCGCAACGCTGCCCGCGCTCTCCGACGGCTTTCGCGCGAGAAAATCGCCGAGCCGCTGCGCCGGGGCGCGGTAATCGCCGCCTCCGGCGAGGAACGCGGCGCGCTCCCATGTTCTTTGCAGCTCCACACCGGCGAGCGGGTCGGCGGAGCCAAAGTCTGAGGGACGCACCTCACAGAGCACGGCGGCGTTGGCGTTCTGCCCGTCGCGCGCGAAGGGGCTCATGCCGTTCACGCAGAGAAGGCCCTCTTCACTCGCCGCGCCGACAACGTACCCGCCCGGACACATGCAGAACGTATATACGCCCCGCCCGTCCGGCAGATGCACCGCCAGCCGGTAGTCGGCAGCGCCCAGTGCCGGATGAGCGGCAAAAGCGCCGTACTGCGCGCGGGAGATGACCTCCTGCGGGTGCTCGCACCGGACGCCCATGGAAAACGCCTTCTGTTCGAGCTGCGCGCCGCGCTCTTTCAAGAGCGCGAACAGCTCGCGGGCGCTGTGACCCGCGGCAAGGATGAGCGAATCGGCCTCAAGCGCTTCCTCCGCGCCGCCGTGCGCGAGACGCACCGCGCGCAGCGCCTCACCGGAAAGCTCGATATCCGTGAGCTTTGTGCGGAAGCGCACCTCGCCGCCGTGGGCGAGGATCATTTCACGAAGCCCCTTCACGGCGTCCGGCAGACGGTCGGTGCCGATGTGCGGCTTGGCCTGCCAGAGAATTTCGTCCGGCGCTCCGGCCTGTACGAGATCGTGCAGCACCTGCCGGCCGCGCTTATCGTGCGTGCCGGTGTTGAGCTTGCCGTCTGAGAACGCGCCCGCGCCGCCCTCGCCGAACTGGATGTTCGATTCGGTGTCCAGCGCGCGGGTCTGATAGAATTTTTCCACGTCGGCCTTTCGCTCGTCCACGGCGCTGCCGCGCTCGAGCAATATCGGCTCCGCACCCGCGCGCGCGAGCGTGAGCGCGGCGAAAAGCCCCGCCGGGCCTGCCCCGCACACGACGGGGCGAAGGGCGGGCTTCTTTTTCAAAACTTCGACGCGCGGCGGCGTCCACGGCGTATAGGGCGAAAACTTTTCCTCGCCCCGCCGGAGCGATGCCGCGGCGGTCACGGTGAAATGCACGTCGTCCTTGCGCCGCGCGTCCACGCTGCGGCGCAGGAGCGTCGCTTCCAGTACGTCGCCAACCGGAACGCGCAGCTTTTTGGCGCACGCGGTCTTGAGATCACCGTCAAGAGCGAGCCTTACATCACGAACCTCAATCACGCGCGGCGCTCCTTCCCGCGCGCAGCCCGGAGGCAAACGCCCAGTGCAGATTGTACCCGCCGCACGCGCCGTCAATGTCGAGCGCCTCACCCACGGCATAGAGCCCCGGCACGCGGCGGCTCTCCATCGTTTCGCTGTCAAACTCGGAGACGTCCGCGCCGCCGCGCGTCACCTGCGCGTGCTGCGTGTCGCCCGGACCGAGGACCGAAAGACGGTAATTTTTGATAATGCGGGCAAGCTCGGATGTCTCGCCGCTTTTGGCGCGGCGTGCTACCGCCTCGCCGAGCCGCCGGTGGAAAATGCCGGTGAAGAGATCGGCGTCAGCTCCGCGCAGCGCCTTCTGCGCCGAGAGCTTCGCGGCGAGCGCTTCCAAAGAAAGCTCCGGCAGCAGATCGAGCGAGAGCGTGTCGCCCGGAAGGGCATGCCGCGAGAGATTCAGCGCGAGAATGCCGCTCACGCCGAAATCCCGGAAGAGAATTTCGCCATCTTCGGTGCAAACACTCTTCCCGCGGCGGATAAGCTCCGCGCGGCAGGCGCAGCGCAGCCCCGTGAGACCGCGGATGGATTCCGTGTCGGTCTTGAGCGGGCAGAGAACGGGAGAGAAGGGGATCATCTTGTGTCCCAGCGGACGGAGAAGGCTCGTTCCGCCGCCGGCCGCAGCGATCACGCGGTCGGCAAAAAACTTCTCGCCCGTGCGGGCGGTGAGAGTAAAGCCGCGGCCCTGCGGGGCGATGGCGGCGATCTCCGCCGAGCAGCGCTCCGCAACGCCCAGCGCCTCGCAGCCGAGACGCAGTACGTCGAGCACGGAGGCGGCGGTGTCGCTGCGCGGATAGACGCGGCCTTCTTCATCCGTGACCGTCCAGAGCCCGAGCGAGCCAAAGAAAGAGCGCAGCGCATCGCACGGCATGTCCGCAAGAACGGGCGCGACGAAATCCGGCCGGTTATAGTGCTCCGGCGAAACGTGCGTATTCGAGAGATTGCACCGCCCGTTGCCGGTTTTGAGCAGTTTTTTGCCGACGCGGTTCGCCTGTTCAAAAATCGCCACGTCCGCTCCGGCTTGCCCGGCGGCGATCGCCGCGCAGAGCCCGCCCGCGCCGCCGCCGATCACGGCGACACGGCGCGGCGCTTCTTTTCTTCCCATGGGATGATCCTCCCCGATGATTTTTCACGGGTAAATCTTATCACAGTTTTTCCCGGCGCGAAAGAGCGGCGCGAAAAAATGTGCGGCGCGCAGCGCACAGGTGTGCCCGCCGCTGCCAAAAGACGACGTTTTCTTTCTTCTGCCTCTTCACCGGATTGACAATGCGGCGAAAAATGGGTATATAAATATGATAGTAAGCAGCGGGTAACGCAAAGCGTGCCGCTGCTCTTTTCTGCTAAAGCGTTAGCGCGTGCTAACCAATAAACAAACGGAGAAAACGCATGATCGACAAAAAGCTCCTCGCCCTTCTGGGCGCAAACAAGAAGTACATCTATTATACGGTCGCGCTGATGATCCTCGGCCTTTTTGCCAATCTCAGCATCACGGCGGTCATCTGCCGCACGATTGAGCTGGCGGTAAATTTCCAACAATACGAAACTGCGCGCGTCTTTCTGCTTCCGGCGGCGATTGCTGCGGCGGGCGCGGCGGTGCGGTATGCCGCATCCCGCGGCGCGGGGGAACTGCGCGATATGCTCGGCCGCCGGGCAAAGAAGGAGCTGCGCGAGCGTGTGTACGGCAAGATCGTCCGTCTCGGCGTCCGCTCGGCGGACGGCATGAGCATGGCCGGGCTCACGCAGGTGGCTATGGAGGGCGTGGAGCAGCTGGATCTCTATTATTCCTCGTATATCCCGCAGTTTTTCTATGCGATGGCCGCACCGGTCATCCTCTTCTGCGTTACGTCGCCGGTGGATTGGCGCACGGCGCTCGTGCTGCTTGCGTGCGTGCCGCTCATTCCGCTTTCGATCATCGCGGTCTCAAAATATGCAAAGAAGATCTTTGCAAAGTACTGGGGCAAATATACCTCCATGGGCGACGCCTTTCTCGACAGTGTGCAGGGGATGCGGGAGCTCAAAATTTTCCGCGCCGACGCCGCGCGGCAGAAAAAGATGAACGAAACGAGCGAAGAATTTCGCCGCATCACGATGAAGGTGCTCACCATGCAGCTTGCGAGCACAACGATCATGGATCTTGTGGCCTACGGCGGCGCGGGCGCCGGCATTGCCGTGGCGGTGACGGGCGTGCTGCGCCGGGGGCTTTCGCCGTTCGCCGCGCTCTTTCTGATTTTGACGGCGGTGGAGTTTTTCCTGCCGCTGCGCGCGTTCGGCGCAGCGTTTCATGTGGCGATGAACGGCGTGAGCGCGGGCGGAAAGATCCTCTCCCTGCTCGATGAGCCGGAGCCGGTCTGGGGCAGAGCGGAGGCACAGCCGGGCGAACTGCGGCTGGAGAACGTCTCGTTTTCCTACGACGGACAGCGCGATGTGCTGCACGACGTATCCATGGCCTTTCCCCGCACCGGTATGACGGCGATCGTCGGGCCGTCCGGGTGCGGAAAGTCCACGGTCGTGAATCTTCTGACCGGTGCACTCCGGCCGCAGAGCGGGCGTGTTACGCTCGGCGGAGCGAGCATGGAGAGCCTTTCCCGAGAGAGCTACTATGCCCATCTCGCGGTGGTGAGCTGCGGCAGCCACATTTTTAACGACACCGTCCGCGCCAACTTCCGTCTTGCCAACGCCGCCGTAACGGACGAGGCGATCTGGGCGGCGCTCGAAACGGTAAATCTCGCGTCGTTCGTCCGGGAAAACGGCGGGCTGGACAAGGTAATTGCCGAGGATGCCGCCAATCTCTCCGGCGGACAGAAGCAGCGGCTCGCGCTCGCGGTGAATCTCACGGCGGAGCGGGACATTTATATTCTGGACGAGGCAACGAGCAACATCGATATCGAAAGCGAAGAGATTATTATGAAGGCCGTTGCCGCTCTTGCAAAAGAAAAGGCGGTCATTCTCATCTCGCACCGGCTTGCAAACGTTGTTCCGGCGGAGAAAATTTATGCCATGGAATCTGGCGGGGTTGCCGAATGCGGCACGCACGCCGCGCTCATGGCCTCTGGCGGCGGTTATGCAAAGCTCTATGCGGCGCAGAAGGCGCTCGAAGAGGGATACCGGGAGGACGAGGAATGAATACGACAACGAAACCGCGCCGCAGCGGCGCGAAGATCATGGCGCAGCTCATCGTTCTGCTCGGTTCGCTCGTGTACATTATGCTGCTCGCCGTAATTAACGGCACGGCGGGCTTCCTGTGCGCCATGGGCGTGACGCTCTCGGGCGCTGCGGCCATCGCCAAGGCGCTCGGCGAGGAAATCTCCCTTTCCTACGGCGCGCTCATCGCGCTGGCCGTCGGTTGCGGCGTGCTGCGCGGCCTGCTCCGGTTTGCCGAGCAGTACGGCAACCACTACATTGCCTTCCGTCTGCTGGCGGTGCTGCGCGACAAGATCTTCACGGCGCTGCGCCGTCTCTGCCCGGCCAAGCTGGAAACCCGGCAGAAGGGCGCCATTATTGCGATGATCACCTCGGACATTGAAACGCTGGAGGTGTTCTATGCACACACCATCTCGCCGATCTGCATTGCGGTGCTGCTGAGCGTGGGAATGACGGTGTTCATCGGCTGCGTATCGAGCTGGTATCTGGCGCTCGCTGCGGCGGCGGGGTATGTTACCATCGGCGTTCTTGTCCCGCTCGTATTCTCCCGGCGTGTGCGCGTCGCGGGACAGGCCTACCGCGCGGAGTTTTCTTCGTTCAGCGCGTATTTCCTCGACAGTATCCGCGGCATTCGGGACATTGTACTCCATAATGCGGGCGCGCAGCGCGCCGCGGAAGTTGGCCGGCGTTCGGAGGTGCTTCTCGCTGAGACGAAGAAAATGAAGCACGAAACGGCTCGCGCCGCCGCGGGTACGGAGCTTTGCGTGTCGCTCTTTATCCTTGCGGGGCTCGCCGTGGGGACGGCGCTCACCGTGACGGGCGCGCTTACGCCCGGCGCGATGCTCCTTGGCGTCGCGGCGCTCTTCGGATCGTTCGGGCCGGTCATTGCCATTTCGGCGCTGCCGGGCAATCTCACGCAGACACTCGCCTCGGGCGAGCGGGTGCTCAACCTTCTGGAAGAGGAGAGCGCCGTGCGCGAGGTGGAAGAGGGAGAGGGAGAGAAGATCGACGGCTTTGCCCATCTCTCGGCAGACGGCGTCACATTCTCCTACGACGGCGTGACGAATGTGTTGAGCGATGTATGGATGTACGCCGAAAGAGGCGAGATCGTCGGTATCGTCGGCGAATCCGGCTGCGGCAAGTCCACGTTCCTCAAGTTGCTTCTCCGTTTCTGGCAGAAGCAGGGCGGCGAAATTCTTTATAACGGCGCGGACATTGATGCAATCGAAACGGCCAGCCTTCTCGACAATGTGACGATGGTGAGCCAGACAACGTATCTCTTTGATGAGACGATCGAGGAAAATCTCCGCATTGCCCGGCCCGGCGCGGCGCGCGCCGAGATCGAAGAGGCGTGCCGGCTCGCGTCGATCCATGACTTCATCCTCTCGCTACCGGAGGGGTACGAAACGCGCGTCGGCGCGCTCGGCGACAATCTCTCCACGGGCGAGAAGCAGCGGCTCGGTCTGGCGCGGGCGCTGCTGCGCGGCAGCGCTCTCATATTGCTCGATGAGCCGACGAGCAACGTTGACAGCATCAACGAGGGCATCATATTGCAGGCACTGCGCCGGCTGCGCAATAAGAAAGGCATCATCCTCGTGTCGCACCGCGAGTCCACGATGGCGATCGCCGATCGGGTATACGGCGTGAAAAACGGCCGGATGTTCCCCCTGCCGCGCGCGGGGAGAGAGGAGAGAATGTAAATGAAGATAAAGAGAATCTTATGGCTCTGCCTCGGCTGCATCGGCCTTGCGCTTGGCGCTCTCGGCGCGGTGCTGCCGCTGCTGCCGACGGTCCCGTTCCTGCTGCTGGCCGCGCTCGGCTTTGCCAAAAGCTCCGAGCGGCTGCACACGTGGTTCACCGGCACGAAGCTTTATAAAAACAATCTCGAAAGCTATGTGCGCGGCGAGGGCATGACCGCTGTGGCGAAACGGCGCATCATGCTCACCGTTACGGCGCTCATGGCCGTCGGCTTCGCGCTGATGATGCGAAAGGAGCTCTATATCCCGTGCATCATTCTCGCCTGCGTCTGGGTCGGGCATGTGATCTATTTTGTTTTCGGCGTGAAAACCTGCCGAAGCGCTCCAATACAGAAGAAAGAGAGCGGCATATAAAAATCTCCGTATAACCGGTCAAACGGGTTATACGGAGATTTTTTATGGAATGGATATTCTGCGGCGCGCCGGGACGGATCACTTGCCGAACGTTTCGACCCACGCGCGCACGGCCTCGGCGCTCTCCCACGCGCTCATGCGCTTGCCGGGCAGAATGTCGGCCGCGGGGCAGACAGCGCGCAGGATATCGGCCGTCTTTCCCATGTCGCTGCCGCCGGAGGTGGCGAACGGGATCACGGTCTTGCCGGTGAAATCGTAGCTTTCAAGAAACGTTTCGATGATGCGCGGCGCCTGATACCACCAGATCGGGAAGCCGACGAACACGGTGCCGTACGGCGCCATGTCCTCTACGCGGCCCGCAATGGCCGGGCGGCTGTGCTCGTCCTTCATCTCGAGCGTGCTGCGGCTCTTCTTGTCCATCCAGTTCAGATCGGCGGAGGTGTACGCCGTCTCGGGACGGATCTCAAAAAGGTCGCCGCCGGTCACGGCGGAGAGCGTTTTCGCAAGCTTGCCCGTTTCACCGCTGGCGGAGAAATACGCGATCAGAATTTTATTCATAGGGAAGCACCCCCTTAAAATCATTATATTGTCAGTATAGCATATTCCGCGGCGGAAATCCACCGGGCAGGGAGTTTTTACGCACGGGGCGGGCGAATCGCTTGTGCGGCGCGGCGCGGCGTGGTATAATAAATCAATTATAGAAATTATTTTAGAAGGAGCGCGTTATGCCGGAATTTCATGTGGTAAGCGAATATTCGCCCGCGGGCGATCAGCCGCAGGCGATCGAAAAGCTCGCCGAGGGCGTGGCCGCGGGACTGGACGAGCAGACGCTGCTCGGCGTCACGGGCTCCGGCAAAACGTACACGATGGCGAAGGTCATCGAGCGCGTACAGAAGCCGACGCTCGTGCTCGCACACAACAAAACGCTCGCCGCGCAGCTTTGCAGCGAGTTCAAGGAATTCTTTCCGGACAACGCCGTGGAGTATTTTGTATCGTATTACGACTACTACCAGCCGGAGGCGTACATCCCGCACACGGATACTTACATTGAAAAGGACGCCTCCACGAACGAGGAGATCGACCGGCTGCGCCTTTCGGCGACGTTTTCGCTGCTGGAGCGGCGGGACGTGATCGTCGTGGCATCGGTAAGCTGCATTTACGGTCTCGGCGAGCCGGACGATTTTGCGCGCATGGCTATCTCGCTCCGCCCCGGCAGCAGTCTGCCGCAGGAGGAGCTGCTGAAAAAGCTCATCGACTGCCGGTATGAGCGAAACGACATCGCCTTCGAGCGCAACATGTTCCGCGTGCGCGGTGACACGGTGGAGATCTTCCCGGCCTACTGGCGCGATAAGGCCATCCGCGTGGAATACTTCGGCGACGAGATCGAGCGCATCAGCGAGATCAATCCTCTCACGGGCGCTGCGGTGCACACGCTCAGCCACACGGCCATTTACCCTGCGAGCCACTACGTGACGCCGCCGGAGAAAATGGCGCGCGCCGTGCAGGAGATCCGCCGCGAGTGCGACGAGCGGGTGAAGTTTTTCAAAGACCACGAAAAGCCGCTCGAGGCCGAGCGCATCGCGCAGCGCACGAATTTTGATATCGAGATGATCCAGGAGCTGGGCTACTGCTCCGGCGTGGAGAACTATTCGCGCATCATCTCCGGCCGCCCGGTCGGGAGCGCGCCGATGACGCTGCTCGACTATTTCCCGAAGGACTTTCTCCTGTTCATCGACGAATCGCACGTCACGCTGCCGCAGGTGCGCGCCATGTACCACGGCGACCGCGCGCGCAAGGAGGCGCTCGTTGAATACGGCTTTCGGCTGCCGTCGGCGTTCGATAACCGCCCGCTGAAGTTTGAGGAATTCCAGCAGCGGGTAAATCAGGTCATATACGTTTCCGCCACACCCGGCGAGTACGAGCGCACGCGCTCGGGCCAGATCGCCGAGCAGATCATCCGCCCGACGGGGCTCACCGACCCGAAGATCGACGTGCGCCCCATCGAGGGACAGATCGACGATCTCATCGCCGAGATCCACGCGCGCATCGAGCGCGGCGAGCGCACGCTCGTCACGACGCTCACCAAGCGCATGGCGGAGGACTTAACGGCGTATCTCGGCAACGCCGGCATCAAAACGCGCTACATGCACCACGACGTCGGCGCGATGGAGCGCATGGAGATCATCCGCGATCTGCGCCGGGGCGAATTTGACGTGCTCGTCGGCATCAACCTTCTGCGCGAGGGCCTTGACCTTCCCGAGGTATCGCTCATTGCGATCCTCGACGCGGATAAGGAGGGTTTTCTCCGGAGCGAAACATCGCTCATCCAGACGATCGGCCGCGCGGCGCGAAACGCCGAGGGCACCGTCATCATGTATGCCGACACGGTCACGCCCTCCATGCGCGCCGCCATCGACGAGACTGAGCGCCGCCGCACCATCCAGACGGCGTATAACGAGGCGCACGGCATCGTGCCGAAAACCATCAAAAAGAGCATCCGCGACCTTCTTGAGATCACCGGCCCCGCGGCGAAGGACGAGCGCGGCATGCGCATGACCGAGCGCGAGCGGAAGGCCGAGATCGACCGGCTGGAAAAAGAAATGCGCAAAGCCGCGCAGATGCTCGAATACGAATATGCCGCCGTGCTGCGCGATCAGATCATCCGGCTGCGCGGGGAGAAGTGACCATGGCGGAAAAGAACGTACAAAACGATTTTTCCAAGGGGAATATCCCCGCGGTCGTCATGCGCATGGCGCTGCCGCTCATCGCCGCGCAGCTCGTGAACGTGCTCTACAACGTGGTGGACCGTATCTACATCGGCCATATTCCGAATGTCGGCAGCATGGCGCTCACGGGCGTCGGCATCGCGCTGCCGGTCATTTCGATCCTCTCGGCGTTCGCGGGCCTGTTCGGACAGGGCGGCGCGCCGCTCTGCTCCATGGCGCGCGGCCGCGGGGATAACGACGAGGCCTCCCGCGTGATGGGCAACGCCTTCTCCATGCTGCTCGTTTCGTCCGTTGCGCTCGGGCTGCTCACATGGGCGTTTCTCGATCCGGTGATAACGGTGTTCGCCGCGGGCAAGGAGGCAAGCTCCTATGCGCGCGAGTATCTCGCAGTGTATCTCATCGGGACGACGTTTTCGTTCGTATCCCTCGGCATGAACGTGTATATCAACGCCCAGGGCTTCGCCACGCGCGGCATGCTCACGGTGCTGCTCGGCGCGGCGGCGAACATCGTGCTCGACCCGCTGTTCATTTTTGCTTTCCGCATGGGCGTGCGCGGCGCGGCGGCTGCCACGGTGCTCTCGCAGGCGCTGAGCGCCGCGTGGTGCTTCCTCTTTCTGCGCAGCAGCAAAACGCCGCTCGAGCTTTCGTGGCGCACGATGGCACCGCGGAAGAAGATCATGGGACGCATCATGTCTCTCGGCGTAGCCGATTTCGTGATGGGCGCGACGAACTCCGCCATTCAGACCGTGGCGAACCGCCAGCTCGGGCTGTACGGCGGCGATCTTTATGTCGGCGCGATCACGGTCGTAAACTCGCTGCGGACGATCTTCACCGAGATCATCCACGGCTTCGGCTCCGGCATCCAGCCGGTGCTCGCTTTTAACTACGGCGCGGGGCAGAAAAAGCGCGTGCTGGAGTCGATCCGGTTCAGCACGCTCGGCGCGGCGGCGTTTTCGCTGCTCGTGTGGGCGGTGTTCATGCTCTTCCCCGAACCGCTCATCCGCATCTTTACGCCGGATGAGGCGCTCATCGCCGTGGCGGTGCGCGCCGTGCGCATTTATTTCTGCGGGTTCGTGTTCATGTCGCTCCAATTCGTTGCGCAAAACTCGTTCCGCTCGCTCGGCAAGGCGCGGCAGGCGATCTTCTTTTCGCTGCTGCGCAAGATCGTGCTCGTCGTGCCGCTGATGCTGCTGCTCCCGGGCGTATTCGGTCTCGGGGCGGACGGCGTGTACTGGAGCGAGCCGATCAGCGATCTGCTCGGCGGGGGCGCGGCGTTCACAACGCTTATGCTCACCGTGTACCGCCCGCTTGCCAAGGAACTTAAGGAGGAAACTCTATGCCAAAACTGATGCTCATCGACGGCAACAGCCTCGTAAATCGCGCCTATTACGGCGTGCGCCCGCTATCCGCGCCCGACGGCACGCCGACGAACGCCGTTTTCGGCTTTCTGAATATATTGCAGCGCCTGCTCGACGACGAAAAGCCCGACGCGCTCTGCGTCATGTTCGACCGCCGCGAGCCGACGTTTCGCCACAAGCACAGCGAGGCGTATAAGGCGACGCGCAAGCCCATGCCGGACGATCTCGCCGCGCAGATGCCGGTTTTGAAGGATGTGCTCGACGCGCTCGGCATCGAGCGGCGCGAGCTCTCCGGCTGGGAGGCGGACGATCTTCTCGGCACCGTGAGCCGCATCGGAGCGGAGCAGGGCTGGGAGTGCGTCGTCGTCACCGGCGATAAGGACGCTTTGCAGCTCGTGGGAGATCATGTGCGCGTGCTCAACGTCAAAACGCGTATGGGCCAGACCGAGACCGTCAACTATACGCCCGAGCGCTTCCGCGAGGAATACGGCTTTGACGCGCCGCACATGGTCGATCTCAAGGCCCTCATGGGCGACACGAGCGACAACATCCCCGGCGTCCCCGGCGTGGGGGAGAAAACGGCGCTCGAACTTGTGCGGAAGTACGGCTCGCTCGCGGGCGTGTACGAGCATATCAGCGATCCCGACATCCGCGCCTCGCTGCGCACAAAGCTCGAAAACGGCAAAGAGAGCGCCGAGGATTCGTACTATCTCGCCACGATCGACCGCAAGGCGCCCATCGATATTTCCCCCGACGAGCTTCGCCGCCCGGCAGACTACGGCGGCGCGGCGTATGAAATTTTCCGGCGGCTCGGCTTCCAGAAGTTCATTGAAAAGTGGGGCCTGAAGCCGGCCGCGGAGGAGAAAAAGGAAGAGACCGTATTTGAGGGCACATGCGAGAGCGTGACGCCGCAAACGGAAAAAGACCTCCGCGCCGCGCTGGAGCGGGCGGGGGACGCCGTCGCCTATTACTGGTTTGATGCCGAAAGCGGCGAGACGCTCGCGCATTTCAGTGTTTCCGAAAATGATGCGCTCGCGGTATTTCTGACGCCGGAGGCATACCGGGACGGCTATACCGCGGCGCTCGCGCTGCTCTTTGCGCCCGAGCGCCGCAAAGCGGGGCACGACGTGAAGAATCTGCAGCGCGCGCTGCTCGCGCGAGGCGTGGACGCGCTCGAAAACTGGGTGTTTGACAGCGCGCTCGCCGGGTATCTTCTTGACGCGACCGCCGCCGGGTACGAGATCGAAAAGCTCACGCTCGCCTACTGCGGCTTCACGCCGCATACCTCGTCCGGCGCGGCGGACAGCGGCGATCAGCTCATGCTTGACCTCTCCGGCGGGGAGGAAAAAACGCTCGCCGACCGGCTCGGCGAGATGGCCTCGCGCGCGGCGAGCGTCGCGGCGCTCGAGGAAGTTATGCTGCCGAAGCTGCGCGAGACGCAGATGGAGGAGCTTTTTACAAAGATCGAGCTGCCGCTCTGCGCGGTGCTTGCCAAAATGGAAAACGAGGGCTTTCTTGCCGACGCGGAGGCGCTGCGCGCCTTCGGCGAGAGTCTTACGGGCAGCATCGACGCGCTGCGCGAAGAGGTTTGGGCGGAGGCGGGGGAGGAATTCAACATCCAGTCCCCGAAGCAGCTCGGCGCCGTGCTTTTTGAAAAGCTCGGTCTCCCCGGCGGGAAAAAGACCAAGACCGGCTGGAGTACCAATGCCGATGTGCTCGATAAGCTCCGCTATGAGCCCATCGTGCGCCATGTGCTCGAATACCGTGAGCTCACCAAGCTCAAATCCACCTACGCGGACGGCCTCTTGAAGGTCATCGGCGCGGACGGACGCATCCATACCAATTTCCAGATGACCGTCACGGCGACGGGACGTCTTTCGTCCACCGAGCCGAACTTGCAGAACATCCCCGTCCGGCGCGAGCTGGGGGCGGGGCTGCGCAAAATGTTCGTCGCCGCGCCCGGCAACGTGCTCGTGGACGCGGACTATTCGCAGATCGAGCTGCGCCTGCTCGCGCACATCTCGGGCGACGAGGCGATGCGCGCGGCGTTTCTCTCCGGCGAGGACGTCCACCGCGTCACGGCCTCACAGGTGTTCGGCGTGCCGCTTGAGGACGTCACCGCAGAGGAGCGCCGGAGAGCGAAGGCCGTGAACTTCGGCATCGTGTACGGCATTTCCGCCTTCTCGCTCGCGCAGGACATCGGCGTCGGCTACGGCGAGGCGAAGGAGTATATGGACGCCTATTTCGCGCGCTTCCGCGGCGTGCGCGATTACCAGAAGGAAGCCGTCCGGCGCGCCAAGGCGCTCGGCTATGCCGAAACGCTCTTTCACCGGCGGCGCTATCTGCCGGAGCTGAACGTTCCGGCGCTGCGCGCGTTCGGCGAGCGCGTCGCGCTCAACATGCCCATTCAGGGCACGGCGGCGGACGTTATAAAGCTCGCCATGGTGCACGTGGATCAGCGGCTTCGCGCCGAGGGCATGAAGGCAAAGCTCATATTGCAGGTGCACGACGAGCTGATCGTCGAATGCCCGGAAGCGGAGCGGGAAAAGGCCGTGCAGGTGCTGCGCGAGGAAATGGAACATGCCGTAGCTTACACCGTGCCGCTCACCGCGGACGCCGGCTGGGGCAGAAACTGGGCGGAGGCGCACGGGACATGATCGTTCGCAGAGCGAAGCTTTCCGACATTCCCGCCGTTGCCGCGCTCGAGCGCGCCGAATTTCCGGACGGCGCGGACGAAGGAATGCTCGCGCGCCTTTGGGAAACGGACGGCGGCGTCATTCTCGCCGCCGAAGAAGGGAATGACCTTCTCGGCTACGTCTGGGCGCACTTCGTGCTCGACGAGGGCGATATCGGCAACGTGGCCGTGGCGCCGGACTCTCGCCGCCGCGGGATCGGCGCGGTGCTTTTGAAAGCGCTTTTTGCCGAAAGCGAGCGGCGCGGCGCCGCCGTTTTACAGCTCGAGGTGCGCGAGAGCAATCTCGCCGCGCGGCGGCTCTATGAAAAAAACGGCTTTGAGATCGTGGGAAAACGAAAAAACTACTATGAAAAACCGGCGGAAGATGCTATTCTGATGTCGAAATTCTTCCAAAAAGAGGCGGAGTAACGCAATGCTGATATTATCCGTGGAATCCACGTGCGACGAGACCGCCGTCGCCGTGACCGAAAATGGACGAAAGGTGCTCACCGACCAGATCTTCTCGCAGGCCGACCTGCACGCCGTATACGGCGGCGTCGTGCCGGAGATCGCCTCGCGCAGCCATGTGGAGGTCATCTCGCGGCTGGCTGACCGCGCGATCGCGGCGGCGGGCGTGAAAAAGTCCGAGCTTGACGCCGTGGCGGTGTCGTATGCGCCGGGACTCATCGGCGCGGTGCTCGTGGGCGTGAATTTTGCCAAAAGCGCCGCGGCGGCGCTCGGCATCCCGCTTATCCCGGTGCACCACATCCGCGGCCACATCGCCGCAAACTACATTGCCTATCCGGAGCTTGAGCCGCCGTTCCTCTGTTTGGCCATCTCCGGCGGCAACACGATGCTCGTGGACGTGCGCGACTATACCGATCTTCGCATTCTCGGCCAGACGCGCGACGACGCCGCGGGCGAGTGCTTTGATAAATCCGCGCGTGTGCTCGGCCTGCCGTATCCCGGCGGCGCGCCGATCGACCGTCTGGCGAAGGAGGGGCGTGACGACGCCTACACGCTGCCGCACCCGTTCATCGGCGAGAATCCCTATGACATGAGCTTTTCCGGTCTCAAGACCGCTGTCATCAATCTTGCCCACCACTGCGAGCAGACCGGCGAGGCGCTCGACCGCGCGGGGCTCGCGGCGTCGCTCTGCCGCGCGGTGAGCGAATCGCTCGTGCCGCGCACGATGGCGGCGGCTGCGGAGCTCGGGTACAAAAAGATCGCCGTGGCGGGCGGCGTCGCGGCCAATTCTCGCATCCGCGCCGATTTTGCCGCCGCCGCGGAAAAGGCGGGCGCGCAGCTCTTCGTCCCGCCGCTCCGTCTCTGCGGCGACAACGCCGCGATGATCGGCTGCCAGGGCTATTATGAGTTTCTCGCCGGGCATACCGCCGGGCCGGAGCTCAACGCCTACGCAACGATGCCGCTCGAAAAGCAGATCGGATAAGATAGGATAAGAAAAAAATAAGGGGCGAGGGAAATGGGCGTCCACGACGGCCACCGCTCGCGGATGAAGGAACGCTTCCGCGGCCACGGTCTCGAAAACTTCAACGACATAAACGCCTTGGAGCTGCTGCTCTTTTATGCCGCGCCCCGGCGCGATACGAACGGCATGGCTCACGCGCTTCTCGAGCGGTTCGGCTCGTTTTCCGCCGTGCTGGAGGCAAACGAGCAGGAGCTGCTCGCGGTGCCGGGCATCGGCGAGAACGCCGTGACGCTTCTCCGGCTCATCCCGGAGGTCAGCCGCCGGTACCTGCTCGACAAGACGCCGTCGAACGAGCCGATCGATTCCGCCGAGGCTGCGGGACACTATTTCATCCCGCGGTTTATGTACGAGACGGAGGAGATTGTCTATGCGCTGCTGCTCGACGCGCGGAAGCGTCCCATCCGCTGCGCGGCGATAAGCCGCGGCACGGTGGATGCCGCCGAAGTGAACGCCCGCAGGCTCGCCGAGCTTGCGCTGCAGTATCGCGCGAGCGCCGTCATCCTCGCGCACAACCACCGCAGCGGCGTGGCGCTGCCTTCCGTGGAGGACGAGACCTCCACGGCGCGGCTCGCCCGCGCGCTCGATCTGCTCGGCGTGGAGCTTTCCGACCACATCATCGTCGCCGGAAACGACTACGTCTCCATGCGCGAGGGCGGATTTATGCGATAAATCACACAGACCTTACTTCAGATTTGATACCGGCGGGGGCTTCGGCCTCCGCCGGTTTTGCAGTGCTGTGCATTTTTCCCTGCATATCGCGCGGGACGGTTCGTTATGGAAACCGGATAACGGCAGCCGGAAACAAACAAAATGCCGTTTGCGGGATTGACATTTTCTGGATATTCTCCGGATAAGCATTGAAATACAAAGAAAAAAACGATGTTGAAAAGTCTGTGGGAAATGTTGATAACTCTTTGAAATCCCGGTTGCGTTTTCCCGGAAGAGGCACGTTCCGCCGGCTCCGGCGGCGGAAATTATGGAAAGTCAATGCGAAAAAGCGTAGAAAAACGGGCTGGGATTTTTGGCAAAATTCGGTCTTGACATACAAAAATTTCCCCATGGGAAAGGCTGCGGCGTGCAGTTTTGCCCTGCATATTACAAATTGTAATATTTTGTTTCCTGCACAGCAGAAACCGCTTGACATAACGCTAAAGAATCGATAAAATGTACCTTATGATATTATGGGAGAGATGGGGAACTCCTTTAATTTCAAAATGACCCTTTATCATAAGAAGACTAAGGAAGAAGGAGGTAGACCGACTTATGCCGCAAATGTCCGTATGGATGATCGTCGCCAGCATCATTGCCGTGCTGGTGTTTTTGCTGATCGGCTTTGTGCTGGGCGTCATGTACCGGAAAAAGGTTTCCGAGCGCGAGATCGCCAGTGCCGAGGATGAAGCGAAACGCATCATCAACGAAGGCATTAAAGCCGCTGAAAACAAAAAGCGCGAGGCGCTGCTCGAGGCGAAGGAAGAGATCCATCGCACCCGCACCGAGTGCGACCGCGAAGTAAAAGAGCGCCGCAACGAAGTTTCCAAGCAGGAGCGCCGTCTCCAGCAGAAGGAAGAAAATCTCGACCGCAAGACCGAAGCGCTCGAAAAGAAGACCGAGACTCTCAACCGCAAGCTCCAGGAAGCCGATGCCCAGCAGGAGGAGATCAAGCTCATCAAGAAGAGCCAGCTCGACATGCTCGAAAAGATCTCCGGCTACTCCGTGGAGGAAGCCAAGCAGTATCTCATCAAGAGCGTTGAGGCCGACTGCACACACGAAATGGCCGCCAAGGTCAAGGAAGTTGAAGCCCAGTTCAAGGACGAGGCCGAGCAGAAGGCCCGCGAGGTCATCGCCACGGCCATCCAGCGCTGCGCCGCCGACCACACGAGCGAGATCACCGTTTCCGTCGTTCCTCTCCCCAACGACGAAATGAAGGGCCGCA
>ERZ1673730.606-NODE-606-length-41715-cov-4.553961_pt1 | contig 41715 bp, 38 predicted proteins | sample MGYA00580200_ERZ1673730 | MGnify/ENA primary metagenome ERZ1673730 (study PRJEB41218, sample SAMN15661761) | gut metagenome | host: Homo sapiens | place: Canada: London | collected 2015-08-20/2019-03-30 | study: EMG produced TPA metagenomics assembly of...
ATGATTTAATGAGAACATTATGAAAAAAACAATTATTACCGTAGTAGGAAAAGACACCGTAGGGATTATTGCAAAGGTCTGCACGTATCTGGCCGGGAATCAGATCAACATCGAAGATATTTCACAGACAATTGTACAGGGGTTTTTCAATATGATGATGATCGTGGATACGAAGGAATGCCCGAAGCAGTTCGGAGATGTGGCAGATGAGTTAAAGGCTCTTGGTGATGAAATTGGTGTTGAAATCAAATGTCAGAAGGAAGAAATTTTTGATAAGATGCATCGTATCTAGTTTTCAAATAAATACACAAATTAAGGGAGCAGAAGCATGATTAACTTACGCGAAGTAGTAGAAACGAATGAAATGATCGACAAGGAGAATCTTGACGTCCGTACCATTACGCTGGGAATCAGTCTGTTAGACTGCATTGATTCAGATTTGCAGCGTTTAAATGACAGGATTTATCATAAGATTTATGATGCTGCCAGGGATCTGGTAAGAACCGGTGAAGAAATTTCCAAGGAATTTGGAATTCCTATTGTGAACAAACGTATTTCAGTGACACCGATTGGCCTGATCGGCGGGGCAGCATGCAAAACAAAAGAAGATTTTGTGGAGATTGCAAAGACCTTAGACCGTGTGGCCAAGGATGTCGGAGTGAACTTTATCGGAGGATATTCGGCATTGGTTGCAAAGGGAATGACACCGGCAGAGGAGCTTTTGATCCGCTCCATTCCGATGGCTCTGTCCCAGACAGAACGAATTATGTCATCCGTAAACCTGGGTTCTACCAAAACCGGTATCAATATGGATGCGGTGAAGCTGATGGGAGAAGTAATCAAGGAAACGGCTGTCTTAACAAAGGACAAGGATTCCTTAGGGTGTACGAAGCTTGTCGTTCTCTGCAATGCACCGGATGATAACCCGTTCATGGCAGGTGCATTCCACGGTGTAACCGAAGCAGACAAGATCATCAATGTCGGTGTCAGTGGTCCGGGTGTGGTAAAGACTGCCCTGACAAAGGTCCGTGGAAAGAACTTTGAGGTTCTGTGTGAAACAATTAAAAAGACGGCATTTAAGGTAACAAGAGTCGGGCAGCTTGTAGCACAGGAGGCCTCCAGACGTCTTAATGTTCCGTTCGGTATTGTCGATCTGTCTCTGGCACCGACTCCGGCGATCGGAGATTCCGTAGCAGATATTTTGTGTGAAATTGGATTAGAGCATGCCGGAGCACCGGGAACGACCGCTGCACTTGCGTTATTAAACGATCAGGTGAAAAAAGGCGGCGTTATGGCTTCCTCCTATGTTGGAGGATTGAGCGGTGCGTTTATTCCGGTCAGCGAAGATCAGGGAATGATCGATGCGGTAGATGCCGGTGCTCTTACTATTGAAAAGCTGGAAGCCATGACCTGCGTATGTTCGGTTGGACTTGACATGATTGCCATTCCGGGAGATACTCCGGATACAACCATCTCCGGAATTATTGCGGATGAAATGGCAATCGGTATGATTAACCAGAAGACAACAGCTGTTCGTATCATTCCTGTGATTGGGAAGGGTGTTGGTGAGAATGTAGAATTCGGAGGCCTTCTTGGACACGCACCGATTATGCCGGTCAACGGCTTTTCCTGCGAAGCTTTTGTGAACCGGGGAGGACGGATTCCTGCACCGATTCACAGTTTTAAGAATTAAAAATAACGTTCAGGTGGTTTAAGATAATCTTAAGAATCCCCACATTGTCCTGCGGGGATAAATATGCTATAGTCTGTATACAATATCGTTTGACTATACAAGATCATGAGGTGTGGAATGAAATCAAACAAAAAGCGGAAGACATTATTTGTTGCAGTACTTATGTTTTTATTCTTAAGTCTGCTGGCTGGCTGTGGCGGCAAGAAGACAGAGGAAGCAGGTACCGAAAGACCGGAGTATATCTATGTGCCGGAATATTTTAATCTTGGAAGCTCGGATTATATCGGTTCTGCCATTAACTATGAAAATGAAGTCTTTTATTACACGGAAGCATGGGATGATGAAACAGGAAAAAGCAGGACCGGCATTTCAAAATATAATTTTGAGAGCAGGAAATCCGAAATGATTTCCCTTGACGTTGGAGAAGCTTCTGTTTCTGCCATGCAGATAACGCCGGATGGTAAGATTGCCCTGCTGCTTTATGAATGGACCAATACAGAGGATGAAAATGGTGAGTATCAGGACGGATCAGGCAGCTATGCCCTCTGGTATATGGATCCGGAGAGTGGGGAGATTACCGGTCAGAAAGTGCTTTCGGAAGAGAATGGTGTCGCAAAGGATGCTTACCTTGGAAGCTTCTATATCGACGCACAGGGAAATAACTATCTCTTTAACAGCAGTGACCCCTGTATTTATGTGCTTTCCGGTGATCTGCAAATGGTTGCAGCTATATCCCTGTCCGATTATATCAATCAGATGTTTGCATCAAAGGATGGAGAAATTTATGTAACTCTTTATGGAAATACCGGTACGGAGATCCGTAAGATTGACCTTACGAAAAAAGCTCTGTCTGATCCATTGAAGTTCGATAAGGAGCTGATGAACATCAATGGTTGTATGACAGGTATCAGCTGTGACTTTCTGGTAAATGATCAGAATACGGTTTATGCAGCCGATGTGACAGCAGGAACCTTTACGAAGCTTTTTGACTGGCTGGATGCTGATGTGAACGGCAATAATGTGAATTACTTCGGTGAACTGCCGGATGGAAGAATCTGGGTTATTACCTCTACCTATGACGGTAATAATAATGAAGCAGAGCTTTTGCTTCTGGAAAAGAAAAAATCCTCAGAGGTTGCACAGAAGGAAGAAGTAACACTCGGAACACTGTGGCTTGATGATAATGTGAAGAGCGCCATAATTGACTTTAATAAGAGCAGCGACAAGTACCATATTTCCGTGAAGACCTATGGACAGGATGACTGGGAGTCGGGGTTGACCCAGTTTAATGCCGATGTGGCATCGGGAAGCGGTCCTGACCTTGTAGATTTTTCCAATCTGAATTATACGCTCTATGCGGAAAAGGGCGTGTTTGAAGATCTGTACCCTTATATGGAAAAGAGCGGCTTAAAGAAGGAGAATTACGTTGAGAACGTGCTGGAAGCCTATGAGATGGATGGAAAGTTATATGGATTCACAACGGAATTTTCAATCTATACCATCGTTGGTAAGCAATCTGTTTTAGGAGAGCTTTCCGGATGGACACTTTCAGAAATGATGGACTTTATTGATCAGCATAAGGACAGCGAGGTATTTCCCTATGCTTCCCAGCAGTATATGCTGTATCTTCTGGTATATAATAATATGGATGAGTTCATTGACTGGGAGAGTGGAAAGTGTTCCTTTGACGGTCCGGAATTTGCAAGAATTCTGGAATATACGAAGACCCTTCCGGAACAGTATAACGATGATGCCGGGGAAGAGGGAGAAGCAACCAAACTTCGGAATAATAAACTGCTTCTGCTGATGCAATCGGTAAGCTCCGTAGAGGAATGTCAGATGCTGGAAGGCATGATGGGGGAGAATCCGGTTTATGTAGGATATCCGAATAAGGACCGTGAAGGGAATCTGATCAGTGCGGTCGGCGGCTGTCTTGCTATTTCTTCCAAATCCGGGAATAAGGAAGCAGCGTGGGCGTTTTTACAGACACTGCTTACGGAAGACTATCAGAACAGTCTCGTGGACGGCTTTGGATGGAGTGGATTCCCGATTCTGAAATCAGCACTGGAGCTTCAGTTTGAGAAGGATATGACACCGGAGTATTATACGGATGAAAATGGCGAACAGGTGGAACAGCCAAAGACCACCTGGGGCTATGGTAACGATTTTGAAATAGATATTTATGCAGCTAAACAGGAAGACATTGATCAGGTGAGGGGCTTGATTGCTTCCGCAAAGAAAAGGCAGAATAATGTAGATGAAGAACTGATTAACATTATTTCAGAGGAAACGGAGCCGTTCTTTAAGGGACAGAAATCTGCTTCCGATGTTTCGAATGTCATTCAGAACAGAATTCAGGTTTATGTCAATGAAAATCGCTAAGCATACAGGAAAAAGAGGAGAGAAAAATCCCTCCGCAATCAGAGCAGGTAAAACCGGTAGTCATAAGAATCCGGGGAAGTGGATGGCCAATGGCTTTCTGCTTCCCAGTATTCTGGGAGTATTGCTGTTTTTTGTCCTGCCCTTTTTTATTGTAATTTATTATTCGGTGATTGATAATCCGATCAATGCAGAGTTTGTAGGCTTTGACAATTTTAAAATGGTATTTGAGAACGCAGCATTTCGTCAGGCAGCATTTAATACGATGACATTTTCGGCAATAGCAATGCCATTAGCGGTTGTTTTATCACTTCTTCTGGCAATTCTGATGGAGAGTAAGATCCCTTTTAAAAGCCAGTTCCGGACCTTTTTCTTAAGTCCGATGATGGTGCCGATTGCTTCAGTGGTACTGATCTGGCAGGTGCTGTTCCATTATAACGGAATGATGAATGAGGTCATCGGCTGGTTCGGAAAGGACAAGATTGACTGGCTGAATTCTGATTATGCGCAGGTAGTAATTATTGTATTGTTTCTGTGGAAAAACCTGGGATATAATATGATTTTGTTTATGTCTGCCCTGAGCAGTATACCGAAGGATATCTTAGAGGTAGCGGTATTGGAGAGTGCAACGCCGATGCAGATTTTCTGGCATATCAAGCTCCGGTATCTGTCCTCGACCATTTTGTTTGTGACAATTATGTCATTGATTAATTCTTTTAAGGTATTCCGGGAAATCTATCTGTTAAAGGGAGATTATCCTTATCCGACGATGTATATGCTCCAGCATTTTATGAACAACACGTTCAGCAAGCTGGATTATCAGAAAATGTCTGCAGCGGCCATCATGATGGCAGTTGTGATGGTCATCATTATCGGTATCCTTTTCCTTACCGAGAATTATTTTGGAAAGGATGTGGAAGGATGAGCTTGAAGAGAAGGGATCCTGCGGAGCTCTGGAGCCGCCGGTTGAAACGCAGGAAGAAAATTAAAAATACCCGTCGGATGATACGGATTCTGTTGGGAACGATGGTGGCAGGATGCTTTGCCGTACTGTTCCTGATGCCGATTATCTTAACGATTACCAATTCGTTTATGTCATCATCAGAGATTGCCGCCAACTATGGACAGGTTTTTGCCACAACGGATTCCGGAGGTAAGGTATTTATTTCATCTAAGGTAAATTTAAAATTTATTCCGGATATGGTATCCTTCAGTCAGTATGTAACGGTTCTGTTTAAGAGTCCGGATTATCTGCTGAAATTCTGGAATTCCGTAATCCTGGTTGTGCCGATTGTGGTTTTTCAGTTACTGGTAGCGGCAGGTGCCTCATTTGGATTTTCAAGATACCGGGGAAGAATCAAGGAATTGATTTTCTTTGTTTATATTATTTTAATGCTGATGCCGTATCAGGTGACTCTGGTTCCCAATTATCTGGTTTCGGACTGGCTGCATATTTTAGATACCAACTGGGCGATCTGGCTGCCGGGAATTTTCTCACCGTTTGCGGTATTTCTTCTGACGAAGTACATGCGGCGAATTCCGGTTTCCGTGATGGAGGCGGCACAGATTGACGGTGCAGGCGAGTGGCAGATTTTTACGAAAATCTGTATGCCGCTTTGTAAGGGTGCAATGTGCTCTATTGCGATTTTGATTTTTATTGATTATTGGAATATGGTGGAACAGCCATTGATCCTGTTGTCGGATTCCAATAAGCATCCGTTGTCCGTATTTTTATCGAAGATTAATTCGGGGGAAATCGGACTTGCATTTGCTGTTGCAACAATTTATATGGTTCCGCCCATTCTGGTGTTCCTTTACGGAGAGGATTATCTGGTAGAAGGAATCACGTATCAGGGTGGAATTAAGGGATAGTGCTGGATGAGGAGAGAAACGATGGAAGAGAAGAATACAACGAAAAGAAGAGAATGGGTGAAGAACGCAGCAATCATATTCTTAACGATCATGTTGCTGTTGACGTTCTTTTCCAACACGATTATGAATTATTCCCTGCCGGAGGTGGCAACACAGTATGTGCAGACCGGAACGATCACGGCAAAGGTGCGCGGAACCGGCAAGGTGGAGGCTTCTGATCCGTATAATGTCATTGCGAAGGAATCCCGTGTCATCACCAGTGTGGCAGTAAAGCAGGGGGATATCGTAGAAAAGGATCAGGTAATTTATTATCTGGAAGAATCCGAGAGCGATGAACTTACGAAGGCTGAACAGGAGCTGGAGGATCTTGAACTGAATTATATGAAGGGATTGTTCGGAGCGAATGTCTCTCCGGAGGTCATTACGAAGGTTGCAAATGGAAATATCGACAGCTTCAGCCAGTTACAGGGCAAGGTGACCGATATGCAGAACCGTCTTGAGGCTGCAAAGAAGCGGGTAGAGGAATGCCAGAAAAACGTGGATGATCTGACCTTGCAGAGCACGAAGGATACCAATAATGCCGGTGTGAGCACCAAGAATGAGGAATTGACGAAGGATCAGGCAACGACAGACCTCACCGAGGCACAGAACCGGTTTGAGAAGGACAAGGCAGCAACGATTGCCAGTCTCAATAATCAGATTAAGAATGTACAGGCAGATATTGAAGACTTGACAACATTGATTACAAATGGAAATACTGAAATTGGAACTGATTCAGCATTAACGACTGTTAAAAATTTACAGACAAAATTAAAAAATGCTAAAACAGAATTGGATAGTGCGCGGGCTGAGCTTAATAGTAAAACATCAAAGAGTTTTACTGATAATAAAGAGGCATTTGACTGGTGTCAAACAATTAACTGGTCCGAATGGGGGAATGATGCTCAGATATCTATTCAATCTTTTATGGCGGCATATGCGGATTATAAAGATATAGAAGCATCTATCTCAGAGGTTTCCGGCATTGAGGCTAATTTGGTAGCACTTGCAAAGAAACAGGATCAACTTGCACAATTACAGAATAAGCTTGCCGAAGTGCAGGCAATCACGGCATCCTCCGATGGTGGTGTGCAGGATGCGCAGAACCGTCTGAATCAGGCAAACCGTAATATTTTAGAAATCACAACAGCCAACAGCCAGACGAGCGTGGCGTGGCAGAACCGTTTAGCTGATGCAAATGCGGCATTGAAGAATGCACAGGCAGTCTATGACTTATTAAAGGAAGAACAGACCTCTCTTGCGGCAGATATTAATGCGGAACTGGATCTCTCCAAGACGAATAAGGACATTCAGAAAAAGAAAGAAGAGATAGAGAAGCTGAAGGAAAAGTCCATGGGTTCTGCAGTCAAAGCACCGGTGGCAGGAACAATTACTACGGTGAAATATGTGGCCGGTGAGACCACACAGCCGGAGGATGTCATGGCAGTAATCCAGCCGGAGGGCAAGGGCTTTACCCTTTCTATCTCCGTGACCAATGAACAGGCTAAGAAGGTGCAGATCGGTGACATGGCAGAATTGCAGAATTCCTGGTATTATGAGGATGCAAGGGTGATGCTGTCTGCGATTAAACCGGATCCGGATAACCCGGGAACCAATAAGCTGCTGGTATTTGATGTGAGTGGATCAACCATTCAGGCAGACCAGTCCTTAAGTATTTCCGTAGGACAGCGTAGTCAGGAATATGAACTGGTGGTACCGAACAGTGCTATCCGTGAGGATAACGATGGTAAGTTTATTCTGACGGTGGAATCCAAGAGCAGTCCGTTAGGAAACCGTTATATTGCAACCCGGGTCGGCGTGGAAGTATTGGCTTCAGATGATAATAATTCTGCAATTTCCGCTCCGCTTTATGGATGGGAATATGTTATTACGACATCCACGAAGCCGGTAGAAGCAGGAAAGCAGGTTCGTCTTGCAGATAACTCCTGATGAGGAATGCGTTAAGAACCATAAGAAATGCAGGACAGTTGAGGAAAGGAATTTACAGTGGGAATAAGGCTTAAACGTTTTTTCTCCAATTTTACAATAAAGCAGATTGTGTTCAGCCTGATGGCGGTGGTATCGTTGCTGCTGTTTCTTGTTTTAACCATCTGGTCACACCATCTGACCAGTCAGTTGACAGACCAGCAGGCTGCACAGCGATGGGACAAGGACGGAAAAAGTGTTCAGGTAAGCTGCTACTTTACAGATCAGGTGAAGCTTACCGACATGGAGTTTATAGGGTTTAAAAAGAAGCTTGAGCAGATGTTGAAGGAGACACTTCCTGCCGATGAATATAGTGAAGAGAATGACAGGCGTCTGGTGGTAGATGGCTATAGTGCCATGGGAAAGGTGACGGTTCTTAGTGAAAAGGGAAAGCTCACCGATGTCGATGCGATTGGAATCGGAGGAGATTATTTCCTGTTTCATCCGGTGAAACTCCTTTCCGGAGGCTATTTTACCGGCGAGGATCTCATGCAGGACAGTATTATTCTGGATACGGAGGGTGCGTGGCAGCTGTTCGGATCCAATGATATTGTCGGGAAAAGTGTGATGATTGGCGGTGTGCCACATTATGTGGCAGGAGTCATTGAACGGGATGGCAGTAAATTTGCAAAGAGTGCCGGATTAAATAAGACGACGGTGTATCTGTCGGATGATTCCCTGCAGGCTTATGGAACAACAGCGGGCATCAGCAATTATGAGGTCCTTGCCCCAAACCCGGTCAAGCATTTCGTCTACAATGCCGTGAAGGATCAGCTTGGCGTGGCAGAGGATGATATGGTCGTTGTGGAGAACACGACACGGTTCAAGGTGGAGTCACTGATTCCGGTGATTCTGGAATTCGGCACACGTTCCATGCAGAATGCCGCAATCCGGTTCCCTTTCTGGGAGAATGTGGCGCGCGGTTATGAAGATGTGTGTGCATTGATACTGATTTTTCAGTTTTTGTTTTTACTCATTCCGGGGACGATCCTGATTGTCTTTTTTATTTGGAAATGGAGGCATCGGACGTTTACCTGGAAAGATTTAGGCAACCGTATCATAGATATAAGGGATGGTCTTCGAAAGAAGAGCAGGCGGGAAAAGGAAAAATGGGAGAATTTCTGATTCCCGGAAGGAAAGGAGGACAATTATGAAAAAGGTAATGGTATCGTTACTGGTTGTGGCACTTGTGATTGGGTGTTTTGCCGGATGCGGAAAGAAAGAAAAGGGTGACTTGCAGCAACAGGCAGTTTCCAGGGATTATGTGTATAAGCAGGAGGTTATTTCCTATAATGGAAGTGGTACAGCACCCAGCGGACTGATTCAGATCGGGGATAAGGTTTATGGTTACAGCTATGAATGGCGTGAGATGGATGGGGCTGTAACGCCAAGAGCAGATATTGAAGGCGGCGGAAACACTGAAAAAGAAGCAGAAGCAGAGGATGTCGATACGGCAACAGAAGAGACTGTGGCAGAACCGGAGCCCGGTACGGAGGAGGCATCAGAGGACATTGCGGAAAGCTATTCTTCCATGATTTTTTATGAAATTCTGGAGGACGGCACCTTTGGGGAAGGACATGAGCTTCAGGGGGCACCGGATCAGTCCATTAATTCATTTACAGCAGATTCACAGGGGAATCTTTACTGCCTGCGCAACGTGTATGTATATGATGACGGCAGTGATACCAGTGAGGATCTGTATTACTTAGAGCAGAAAACACTGGATGATGAAACCGTGTTCAGTGTAAATCTGAATGAACTTCCGGAAATAAAGAAAATTGTTGAACAGCAGGGCTGGCTTTATATTAATGGATTGTTTGCAGAAGAGGATGCGTTGTATCTTGTCTGCGGAAGCAGCATTCTGAAGTTTGATAAGAATGGAAACATGGTAGGCAATGTCATCAGACAGGATGCCGGAAATGTATTGGATGGTGCATCTGTTGTCCGTGGCAGAGACGGGAAATATGCAGCCATTAATTATGGGGATAATGGAATGAAGGTTTATCCGTTGGATCTTGCAAACGGTACAATCGGAACGGCTGCAGAGCTTGCGGGAAACAGCTACAGCTTCAGCTTTTATCCGGGTTCCGGATATGATTTTTATGTATCCGATAACTATGCGGTTTATGGATATAACCTTGGGGATACTACCGTTACGAAGCTCATGAGCTATGTGGATTCCGATATTGATGTCTGGCAGATCAATAATATTATTCCGATCAGTGATACCGAGTTTTATGGTTCGTATTCCAGTGCCTCTGACTGGCAGGATGGAGTTTCTAAATTTACGAAGGTAGATCCGAAGGATGTCAAGGAGCGCCAGGTGATTACCCTTGCCATGGCAAGCACAGACTGGACGGTAAAAAGCCGGGTAATTGAGTTTAATAAAAAGAACGATACCTACCGGATCAGTCTGATTGATTATTCCTCTGAGTCAGGTGAGTATGAGGAAGGCATTTCCAGAATGAATACGGATATTGTATCCGGTAAAGTACCCGATATTATCCTGCTGGATGATTCCATGCCAACGGACAGCTATATCAGTAAAGGCCTGTTTGCAGACCTTCTTCCCATTATCGAAAAAGATGAGGAGATTGACCGTAATGACCTGATGCCGAATGTAATGGAAGCATTTTCCAGGGACGGAAAGCTATATCGTCTTATACCGTCTTATTCTATAAGAACGATTGTTGCAAAGACCTCAGATGTCGGGGAAGAACGTGGCTGGACCGTAGAAGAGGCGATGGCTCTCTGGGACTCCAAGCCGGAAGGAACGGAATTTATTGCAGGGGCAACCAGAAGTGAGATGCTGAATATGTGTATGAGCTTTGCCGGCAGCCAGTTTGTGAATTACAGTACAGGGGATTGTGATTTTAACAATGAGGGCTTTCTGAATTTATTGGAATTCCTGAAACGCTTCCCGGTTGAAATTTCTGATGACTATTATACCGATGAATATTGGAGTTCCTATGACAGCCTGTGGAGAACCGGAAAGGTCATTACCCAGCAGATGTATCTGGGTGATTTCCGTAATCTCAACTATACGGAGAAGGGAACCTTCGGGGAACCGATTACCATGATTGGCTTTCCTTCCACAGATCAGGATGGCTCCGTTCTTGTACCGACCATGCAGTTTGCAATTTCTGCAAAGTCAAAGAATCAGGATGCCGCATGGCAGTTCCTGAGGTATTATCTGACAGAAGACTATCAGAATGAAGCACCCGGCTTTCCTCTCAGCATGAAGGTATTGGAGAAACGGGCCGAGGAAGCTATGGATCGTCCTTATTATATGGATGAGAATGGAAATAAGGAATATTATGATGATATTATCTATATTGATGATGTAGAGGTTACGATCGATCCGATGACCCGGGAAGAGGTAGATCACTTTATGGAGATCCTTAAGACCTTTAAGAATGTCGGTCGATATGATGATACACTGATTAATATCATTTCCGAAGAGGCAGAGCCTTATTTTAACGGACAGAAGAATGCAGGTGAGGTTGCACAGATTATCCAGAAGCGTGCACAGATTTATCTTCACGAGATACAATAAAGAAACAGGGGAATGATCAGGGAGAACGGAATGAAAAAGCTGAAAGTAACAAAACTGCATGGTACGTTTCTGGCGATGAATCTGCTTCCCATTATCCTGATGGGGCTTGTCATTACCATATTCAGCGCCAACCGGTTTGCAGCATCCATGTACCACGAGGTTCAGGGGGGATTAAAGGATCTTTGCAATACGATTCAGGTAACGATAGATGAACTGTATCCCGGAGCATATCATGTGGAAGAAACGGAAGATGCAATTTATTTTATGAAGGGTGAGCATGTCCTTAATGGGGATTATGAGCTGATTGATTCTGTTAAAAAGGTTACCAACGTGGATATTACAATTTTTTATCAGGATATCCGGGTAGCAACAACGCTTGAGAACCATAAGGGCGAGCGTGCGGTCGGGACGCAGGTAAGCCCTGTGGTAAAGCGGGATGTATTAGATAAGGCTGACGATATGTTTTATTCATCTGTTATGGTCGAGGATGAGCGCTATTTTGCCTATTATGCACCATTGTTTGCGGAGGATGGAAGCTGTATCGGAATGATTTTTGTTGCACAGCCTTCGGCGAATGTGGAGAAGCTGATCCGTAATTCCATTATGCCGATGGTTGTGATCGCAATTCTTGTCATGATTCTGGTTGCATTTGTGACCATCCACTACACAACAGGTCTTGTAGATACGATTAAGAAGATCGAAACATATATGGCGAATATTGCAAAGGGACACCTTCATGATGCGTTGGATTATGAGGTGTTAAAGCGTGACGATGAGCTGGGAGAGATGGGAAGAAATGCGGTACGTATGCAGAAATCTCTGCGTGAGCTTGTGGAAGAGGACACCTTAACCGGACTCAATAACCGCCGCTGTGGAGAAAAAAAGCTGCATCAGACTTATGAGGACTATGCGAAGCGGGGTATCAGCTATTGTATGGCACTTGGAGATATTGACTTCTTTAAGCGGGTCAATGATACCTATGGTCATGACTGCGGAGACGTGGTGCTGACCGAAATTGCAAAGAGACTGAAATATTTTATGCGTGGCAAGGGCTATGCGGTGCGATGGGGTGGTGAGGAATTTCTACTGGTCTTTCCGGAATTCCATATCGATGAAGCAGAAGAGGTAATGAATGAATTTATCCATGAACTGGATGCACATTCGGTTTCCTACAAAGAAGAAACGGAGGTTCATATCACGATGACCTTTGGTATTGTGGAAGCCGGAGAACAGTTTGCTAACATTGACAGCATGGTAAGCGGTGCGGACCGGCGGCTTTATATCGGAAAGCAGAACGGGCGAAACCAGATTGTGGCAGAAGAACAATCCGAACAAGATTTGTAATCTTTTGTAATGGATTTGAAAAGACATCCTCCGGTAAAAAAGCTATACTGTAATTGGAAAGATTGCGTTCATTGGGAAGGCACTGGACAATTTACAGACAGCAAAAGAATGGAGGATAAAGAGTGAATCCAGTTTTCGAACAAATGAGCCGGATCGGAATTATTCCGGTCATTGCATTAGATGATGCAGGAGATGCCGCTCCCTTGGCAGAAGCATTATTAAACGGCGGAATTTCCTGTGCAGAGGTGACGTTCCGGACAGCGGCGGCAGAAGAAACGATCCGGAAAATAAGTGAGGATTATCCGAAAATGCTGGTCGGGGCAGGAACAGTACTGACGACCGAACAGGCGGACAGTGCTGTTGCAGCAGGTGCGAAGTTTATCGTAAGTCCCGGATTGAATCCGGTAACCGTAAAGTATTGTCAGGCAAAGGGGGTCCCGGTGATTCCCGGAATCATGACTCCGTCGGAAATCGAACTGGCATTGAGTCTGGGGCTTACGGAAGTGAAATTCTTCCCGGCAGAAGCGGCAGGCGGTGTCAAGATGATTAAGGCATTGAGTGCACCTTACGGTAATGTGCGTTTCATGCCTACAGGCGGAATCGGCCCTGCCAATATGGAGGACTATTTAAGCTTTCCGAAGGTATTTGCCTGTGGAGGAAGCTGGATGGTGAAGAAGGATCTGATTCAGGCAGGCGCGTTTGACCGGATTACGGAATTATGCCGTCAGGCCGTACAGAAGAAGGAGGAAATCCGCTCATGTCAAAAGTAGTTACGATGGGGGAAATTATGCTTCGGCTGTCGACCCCGAATTTTGAAAGGTTTATTCAGGCAGATGAATTTGATATTCATTATGGAGGCGGAGAGGCAAATGTTGCTGTTTCCCTTGCCAATTATGGACATGCTGCCGAATATGTGACGGCAGTACCCGACAATGAGATCGGGGAGTGCGCCATCGCTGCGCTGCGTAAGTATAATGTGGGTACGGCGCATATTGCACGCTGTGGGGAACGTCTTGGCATTTATTATCTGGAATCCGGTTCTGCCATGCGTCCGTCCAAGGTGGTGTATGACCGTGCTCATTCCTCAATTTCCACAGCAACGGAGCAGGAGTTTGATTTTGATGCCATTTTCGCTGATGCTGACTGGTTCCATTTTACCGGGATTACTCCGGCAATCTCGGATTCTGCGGCAGTGCTTACCGAGAAAGCACTGATTGCAGCTAAGAAGCATGGTGTGAAGATTTCTGTGGATCTGAATTTCCGCAAGAAACTGTGGACATCCGAAAAGGCACAGCATGTCATGACCGGATTGATGAAATATGTGGATGTCTGCATTGGAAACGAAGAGGATGCGGAACTTGTACTTGGTTTTAAGCCGGCACAGACCGATGTAGTAAGCGGTAACCTCGAGCTTGCCGGATACCGTTCGATTTTTGAACAGATGGTAGAAAAGTTTGGATTTGAATATTGTGTTTCTTCCTTACGTGTCAGCCATTCGGCTTCCGATAACGGATGGTCGGCGTGCATGTATGCAAGGGATACGAAGGAATTCTATCACTCGAAGGAATATCGGATCCGTCCGATTGTAGATCGTGTGGGTGGAGGAGATTCCTTTGCAGCCGGTGTGATCTGCGGATTGCTGGATGGTAAGAAATTTCAGGAGGCATTGGAGTTTGCGGTAGCGGCTTCTGCATTAAAGCATACGATTCCGGGGGACTTTAATCTGGTGTCGCGGAGGGAAGTGGAAACTTTGGCTGGAGGAGATGCTTCCGGAAGAGTACAGCGATAGTCATAGTCTGAGAGCAGATTTGAATTGTGTATTAAAAAAAGTGATGATAGTGATGATAGAAAAGCCGGTGCATACCATGATATACACCGGCTGATTTTATGCTGCCATGTATATGGGAAAATGATCCAGTGGATCATTTTTGAGTCTTGATAAAAGAAATCTGCTTTTCAATGGTTTCATCAGTCGGAAGATCAAATCCGAAATAGCGGACAGCATTCCGGTAGGAAATATCCTTCACAATTTCTTTTAAGGTTGCAAGGTCATCCGGAAATTCTCCGTTTTCTACCAGTTCACCAAGCAGATTACAAAGAATCCGCCGGAAGTATTCATGTCTCGTGTAGGAGATAAAGCTCCGGGAGTCGGTCAGCATTCCGACAAAGCCGGACAGGTTGCCGGAGGCAGCCAGAGATAATAACTGGTTCTGCATGCCGTTCTTATGATCGTTAAACCACCAGGCGCTTCCGTGCTGCAGCTTCGATACTGCAGTCGAATCCTGAAAGCATCCCATGATACAGTCAATTGCTTCGTTGTCGTGTGGATTAAGGCTGTAGAGGATGGTTTTCGGAAGCTCATCGGTTTCACACAGAGCGTTTAGGAACTCTGCCAGTGTGGAAACCGGAGCGGAATCCCCGATGCTGTCAAAGCCGGTATCGGCACCGATGCGGGCGAACATCTTGTGATTGTTGTCACGGCGTACACCATAGTGAAGCTGCATCACCCAGTTGCGGTGCCGGTACTCCCGTCCAAGGAAAAGGAGGAGTGCCGTTTCATATTGCAGTTCCTCCTGAGAATCCACCATTTGTCCCTGCATTCTTTTATTAAAGATTTCTTCGATATGAGAGTCAGAGGCAGGAGAGAACATGACATAAGGCAGACCATGGTCACTGACGAGACATCCTCTTTCGGCAAAATAATCCATCCGGATGGAGAGCACTTTTTTTAAATCCTCAAAGGTGGTAATGGTGATTCCGGAAACCTCTGCAAGGGTATGAATGTAATCCGGAAAATCGGATTTCCCGATGGAGATGGCGCGATCCGGACGCCATGCCGGCAGAACTTGGACGGGGAAGCTCTTATCTTCTGCAAGCTGCATATGGTATTCCAGGGAATCTACCGGATCATCCGTGGTACAGAGCAAGGTGACGTTGGAGCGTTCGATGATGGAGCGGGCACTCATGGAAGGATCGGCAAGCTTTTTATTACATAGGTTCCAGACCTGCTCTGCGGTATCTTTATTCAGAATGCCGTGATAGTCAAAGTAACGCTGTAATTCCAGATGACTCCAGTGATAGAGCGGATTGCCGACTGCTCTGCCAAGAACCTCTGCCCATTTGAAGAATTTCTCTTTATCCGGGGCATCACCAGTAATGAAACGTTCCTCCACACCACAGGCGCGCATGAAACGCCACTTATAATGATCACCGCCAAGCCAAAGAGAGGTGATGTTGTCAAAATGACGATCCTCTGCAATTTCCTTCGGGCTGATATGACAGTGATAATCCAGAATCGGCATCGTTTCCGCTGCTTTATGGTAAAGCCTCCGTGCCACATCACTGTGTAATAAGAAATCCTGATCCATAAACGGTTTCATGAAATACCTCCATTTCTTTACCAGACAATCGGGGACTGCTGGTATTCATTATGTAATAGCGTGTGATTTTTGCTGGAAGCAACAGCCTCGTAGGTATGGGCAATCCGGACATCCTCTTTAAACAGGGACAATCCATCTTTGGATAAAAGCATAGAAGCATCTGCCGGCTTCGCAATCAGCGGGATTTCACTTTCTTTTTTGATCCGGTTTAAAAGTGGTGAAGCATTTTTACGGAAGCCCAGGAGTCTTGCATAGGGAATTTGTAAACAAGCGTCAGAATCCTTAAGAAAGGCTTCGTCCTTACGCAGATCGAGCAGAATGTGCATCAATACGCGGCTGATTCTGGTATAAGTGAGATCCTTGGACTTCAATAGCTGGCAGAAGCCGGAAAAATCACGGTATTGAGGAAGATACTTCCGGATTTTCAGGGAAAGCTCTTCATTGCAGTCTTCGAAGCAGGAGTAGCCATCTGTCCGGTCAGAGAGCAGCTTATAATGTAAAAGCAGGGAAAAATCGGCTTCGGTAATTCCGTAATATATTTCCGGATCTGACTTCCAGATCGGAAGTACCTGTGCCGGAATCTGGGAAACGAAGGCGGTATCCTGCAGGAGAAAATCCAGAGAATCCTCATGCATCCCGGCTGCCTTACGGAGTGCGGAAGCAGAAGAGTAGCTTCCGGAATCCGCAGAAAGCTGTGGACTGTGATAGCCTTCTCCGTATCGCAGAATCGAAACCGGTGTAATGGAACTGTGACGGCGGATCAACGACTTACAGTACTCAATCCCGAGAATATTGTTTGGAAAAAACATTGCTTCAGGAGGATCCTGTAAGGCGTTCTGGACAGCGGAAGGATAGGAAAGACCCTGCTTCTGATAGGAAGCGAGCGTTTTGCGGTATTCCGGATCCTGCTCTAAAGTAAGCTGTCTTTGTGCATAATAAGAAAGCTGTGTCGCATTTCCACATTCACTTCCAAAGGAAAGCAGATCGACCACGCGAAGACGGTCGATCAGGGAAACGGCTCCTTCTGCAAATCCTTCGGCACTGGAAAGGGCATAGCGTGAAGGCAGTTCGAGCACAACATCGGCGCCTCCTGCAAGAGCCATTTTCGTACGAAGATATTTGTTCATCAGTGCAGGAGCTCCACGCTGTACGAAGTCTCCGCTCATTACAACGATGATGTAATCAGCCTCTGCCATCGCACGGGTCTTTAATAAATGATATTCATGTCCCTTGTGAAAGGGGTTGTATTCTGCAATTACTGCGGCTGTTTTCATAGTGTACTCCTTTTAGCAACTATATCATAGGAAAGACCGGATCGGCAATTAAAAAAAGAGGCGAAAATGTTTCGAAAATTGCACAAAGTTTTTCCAATAGGGTACTTGTCGGAAAAGGCAGAATGGGCTATTATTTTTACATAAGCCGTGAAAGGAGACAGTGTGATGTCGTACATTGATATTATTAAAGATAAGGCAAGAATGGACAGGAAAACCATTGTCCTTCCGGAGACAACCGATAAGAGGACGCTGATTGCGGCAGCCCAGATTATTCAGGAAGGAATTGCCAATATCATTATGATTGGCGATGCTGAGAAGATCATGGACGGAGCAACGTGGCTGGAGATTGATCTGACCGGGGTGAAGATTGTGAATCCGCTCCTTTGTGAGAAGCTGGAAGATTATGTACAATTATTATATGAAACTCGTAAGAATAAAGGAATGACCGTAGAGAAGGCAAGAGAGATCCTGTTAAGCGATCCGCTGACCTTCGGCGTTATTATGGTTAAGGCCAATGATGCAGACGGAATGGTAGCCGGTGCATGTCACGCAACGGCAGACACCCTTCGTCCGGCCTTACAGATTCTGAAGACAGCGCCCGGCGTGAAGCTGGTATCCGGGTTCTTTCTGATGTGTGTACCGGACTGCGAATATGGAGAGAATGGAACCTTCCTGTTTGCAGACTGTGGACTGAATCAGGATCCTACCGCAGAAGAGCTTGCTGCAATTGCCGATTCTTCTGCAAGAAGCTTTAAGAGCCTGGTCGGAGCAAAGCCGATTATTGCGATGCTTTCCCATTCCACGAAGGGAAGTGCAAAGCATCCGCTGGTAGATAAAGTAGTAGAGGCAACCAGGATTGCCCATGAGCAGTATCCCGGACTGTGTATCGATGGTGAGATGCAGCCGGATGCAGCACTTGTTCCCTCCATTGCAAAGTCCAAGGCACCCGGAAGCGAAGTTGCAGGTAAAGCGAATGTCCTGATTTTCCCGAATCTGGATTGTGGTAATATCGCCTATAAGCTGGTGCAGCGTCTGGGCAAGGCAGAAGCCTACGGACCGATGCTTCAGGGAATTTCAAAGCCCGTAAACGATCTGTCCAGAGGATGCTCCTGGCAGGATATCGTCGGTGTTGTGGCACTGACTGCCGTACAGGCACAGTTATCTTAAAAGCTTGATAAAGAGAGGATTAGAAGGATGAATATTTTAGTTATTAACTGTGGAAGCTCTTCTTTGAAATTCCAGTTGATCAATTCCGAATCGGAAGAGGTCATTGCAAAGGGCTTATGTGAACGAATCGCAATTGAAGGAAGTCGTATGGTTTATACCCCGAAGGGCGGAGAAAAGCAGATTACCGTAGCTCCCATGCCGGATCATACCGCTGCAATCCAGATGGTGCTTGCTGCACTGACCGATGAAAAGACCGGTGTTGTGAAGGAGCTTGGTGAGATCGGGGCAGTCGGACACCGTATTGTACATGGTGGAGAGAGGTTTGCAAGCTCTACCGTGATTACCGAAGAGGTATTAAAGGCAATTGAAGAGTGTAATGATCTTGCACCGTTACATAATCCGGCAAACCTGATCGGCATCCGTGCCTGCCAGCAGCTCATGAAGAATACTCCGATGGTAGCCGTATTTGATACCGCATTCCATCAGACTATGCCGGAGGAGGCATACCTTTACGGACTTCCGTATCGTTATTATGAGGATTACAAGATCCGTCGTTACGGCTTCCATGGAACCAGCCATTCCTATGTATCGAAGAAGGCTGCGGAACTCCTTGGACAGGATTATGAGAGTCTGAAGCTGATCGTATGCCACCTTGGAAACGGGGCCAGTGTATCTGCGGTAAAGAATGGTAAGTGTGTAGATACTTCCATGGGGCTTACTCCGTTAGAGGGACTGATCATGGGAACCCGTTCCGGTGATCTGGATCCTGCAATTGTGGAATTTATCTGTAATAAAGAAAACAAAGATGTTCACGAGGTTTTGAATATCCTGAATAAGGAATCCGGAATTTATGGTCTGTCCGAGGATTATTCCTCTGATTTCCGTGATCTGGAGGAAGGCTATGTGGAGGATAAAGAGAACTGTATCCGTGCCGTGGATGCGTTCTGTTACCGTGTTGCAAAGTATGTCGGTGCCTATGCGGCAGCCATGAATGGTGTGGATGCCATCTGCTTTACCGCAGGTGTCGGCGAGAACAGCGGTTTTGTCAGAAGTCTGATCTGCAAGTACTTTGGATATCTGGGCGTTGCCCTGAATGAAGAGGAGAATGAGAAGCGTGGCGAAGCACTCATTGTTTCAACGAAGGATAGCCGTACGAAGGTTTTGGTAATTCCTACGAACGAAGAGCTTGCCATTGCAAGAGAAACCGCAGCACTGGTTCGGAAATAGTTCTGGAAAATGGGTTCTGGAAAAATGAAAAGAGCCCCTTGACAAAGTCAGGGACCATCGCTATAATAGTTGAAGTGTGCGATAGTATGTTTGCTATGGCATGACACCCACTTTGAGGGAGTAAGATATGTTGATCAATCTGACAGATGTTTTTACTTCTGAGGGAAAAGTCAGAAGAGAAAGCTTTACGTATGAACCCGGAACGGTTGAATATTTCGGTTTTGAGTATCCAATCCTTTCCAAAACGGATGCAGAGATTACGTTTCAGAATATCGGAAACAACAGAATCCTGCTTACGGGGACTATGGAGCTTGATTTGGAAATTCCCTGTGATCGATGTCTGCAGCCGGTGAGAACAACGGTACATGTTCCGATGGAGTATGAACTGGCATCTCCGGAAGCGACAGAGCAATCAGAAGACGCAGATGAACAGAGTTTCATGGTCGGATACGAGTTTGACGTAGATGCTTTCATGGAAAGTGAGATAAGTTTTAATATGCCGACGAAGATCCTGTGTAAGCCGGATTGTAAGGGGATTTGCAAGGTGTGTGGAAAGAACCTGAATGAAGGCGATTGTGGGTGCGACCAGTTCGTACCGGATCCAAGAATGGCAGCTATCAAAGATATTTATGATGCGTTTAATAAGGAGGTGTAAAGATGTCTATCTGTCCTAAGAATAAATCTTCTAAAGCTAGAAGAGATAAGAGAAGAGCTAACTGGAAAATGAGCGTACCTGGATTAGTTAAGTGCAGCAAGTGTGGAGCACTTATGATGCCTCACAGAGTCTGCAAGAACTGCGGATCCTACAACAAGAAAGAGATCATCGCTCAGGATTAATCAGTATGTCATTGTATATTCAGGGGTTAAGCAATATGCCTAACCCCATTGATATACAATTTAACCCAATTTTAACCCAATTAATTTAATAAAATTGTGCGTAAAGATGATTAAGTAATTGAAGAACCTCTATGAGGTTCTTTTTTTGTGCGTAGATTTAAGAGCTTTAAAGCTATTAAATAGAAACTAATAAACATCATTTTATTTTATGGAGGAAAATGAAAATGAGTAAAGTAATTGCTATTGCAAATCAAAAGGGTGGAGTTGGAAAAACAACTACCGCAATTAATCTTGGAATTGGATTAGTAAAAAAAGGCAAAAGAGTATTGTTGATTGATCTGGATCCACAGGGAAATGCAACACAGGGACTTGGGTTTGATGCAGATTCTCTGGATGTTACTGTTACAACGGTACTTCGAAAGATGATTTCAAAGGATTATTTATTTACTAAAGATTATGGAATTTTAGAGCATTCTGAGGGAATAGAACTTTTGCCGTCTAATATTGAGCTATCGGTTTTAGAAACAGAATTGATTTCTCTTTTATTTAAGCGGGAAAAAGTGTTACAAACCTACATTAATATGATCCGGGATGAATATGATTACATTGTTATTGATTGTATGCCAAGTTTGAATCTGATCACCATCAATGCATTGGTTGCGGCTGATAGCGTTATTATACCTTTACATGCACAATATTATTCGGTTCGTGGATTGGAGCAATTACTACAAACTATTGGATCTATTCGTGAAAATGGATTGAACAGTGAATTAAAAATAGAGGGGATTTTATATACCTGTGTCAATGACAGAACGACCTCTTTCAGAGATGTTAAAGAAATAATTGATCAGGCATATGGAGAAAGTATACGAATATTTAAAAGTTATATTCCAAGAGCAGTTACGGCAGAAGAGTCTCCTTCTTATGGGCAGTCAATTTATACTTATGACGAAAAGGGTAAAGTATCAGATGCATATGCTAGATTTACCAACGAATTACTTGGAAGAAAGAGGAGCTAATTATGGGTATTAATAAAAAATTTAGTGTAATGTCTCTTGGTAATGCAAGGATATTTGACCCGGAAAAAGTAGGGTATAGCGATAGCGTTGAAATTATAAGAGAGGAGCTGCTTAAAACAAAAAAGTCCTTTATTAAAATCGGGTGGTATCTGAAACATATTCAGAAATGCAATTTGTATAGTGAAGATGGATATCAAAATATTTATGATTTTGCATTTGACAAGTTTAATTTGACCCAACCAACTGCAACTAGGTTTATGCAGGTGTGTGAGGAATTTTCCAAAGATCACGATTCTCCAGAACTAGATGACAAATATGCAGATTATAGTGTTTCGCAATTATTTGAAATGTTGCCAATGACAGAGGAACAAAAGGAAAAGGTTACTCCGGCTACGACTGTAAGACAAATGCGTCAGATCAAAAAAAATGATCAAGTTAAGGTAAAGGAAAATAAAGAGCCTGTAATACCGGAAGAAATAATTCCTGGACAAACATCGATAGAAAAAGATTTTCCAGAATATATGCCAAACAATAATGATGATTCAGAAATATATACGACATCGTATAAGGATGGTGAAGAGTATATTGAGGGAGAATATCAGGAGATAAAAGAAAAAGTGCAGGATCAATGGTCAGAGCTGATGGCATTAAAAAATAATGATCAACGTAAAGCATGGTTAGCTCAATATAAGAAATGGGGACTTTGGTATTATGATGGGCATATTGATGTGAATTATTATAAGTATGACTTTCCGGACGGAAGTCGTTTGATTGTAACAGAATATCCACAACGGTACTGTTATTGGAAGAAAGAACAGGAAGATCAATATTATTTTCATTTGCTTGAAAAGAAGAGTAAAGGTTATGGAAATATAGTTTATGATAAACAATATGTTCATAATACTGATTCTGAAACATATTTATTAGAGTTTCTTAAAGGATTTAAGGAAAAGTAAGTATTATCGGCCATAGTGGACCCTTTATAAGGTCCTTTTGGTATACATATCACGGATGGAGGAGTTACACCCCATAAGCTCCTCCATAATATAAGCTCTATATGTAATTTATATAGATAGTCCTGTAATACCTCCATTGTTACAGGAAGAAGAGGCTGTTTTTTAACGGCCTCTTCTATTTAATTGGAGAAAAGAAAGGAAAAGTTATGAATTACAGACAAGCTAAAAAGGGATGCATGAAGCATGGCTCCTACCATATTTCAAAAAAAGAAAATAAAGAGACGTGGGAGATACTTAAACGCATATATCCACAAGAAAAAAGAGGTAAAAAGACAGTTTTGATTATTAATCGAAAGGAAAAGTGAAATGAATAAGATACAGTCGGAGACAGAAGAGATTGCGAAACGTCTGGAAGAGGGAGTAAGAGATGTTTTTCATAGTCAAAAGTATATGGACTATTTAAAAGTGATGTCTCAATTTCATGAATATAGTTTGAATAATACCTTACTGATTATGATGCAAAGACCAAGTGCTTCCATTGTAGCTGGTTATAATGCATGGAAACAAATGGGACGTCAGGTAAATCGTGGAGAAAAGGGAATCCGGATTTTGGCACCATCACCATATACTCTTAAAGTAGAGCAGACGCAAAAGAATGAGAAGGGTGAAATAATTAAAGATCAGAAGGGGAATGCAGTAAAAGAAATCGTTGAAATAAAAAAAATTGCATTTAGGCCGGTTAGCGTATTCGATGTTGAACAGACTGCAGGTAAGGAACTTCCACAGTTGACATCAGCACTTATTGGAACATCAGAAAAATATAGACAGATATTTACGGCAATTTCTAAGGTAAGCGATATCCCAATTGTTACAGAAAGTATTACCGGATCACAGATAAAGGGATATTGTACGAGGGACAAGATTGTTCTAAATGAATCTAATAGCGATTTGCAAAATCTAAAAACACTGGTTCATGAACTTGCTCATCATAAATTGCATTTTTCGCCGGAAAACGAATTGAAATCGAGACAGACAAAAGAGGTTGAAGCAGAGAGTATTGCGTATATGGTATGTCAGCATTTTGGTATTGATACTTCAGAATACAGCTTTGGATATATTGCTGGTTGGTCATCAGGAAAGGATGTTAAAGAGTTAAAAGGCTCTTTGGAAGTTATTAAAGGTACTGCATCTGGAATGATCAAGAGAATAGATGAAAGTCTTGCTGAAGTAGATAAAATGATCGGATTAAGAAAGTCATGTCTGTCTCAGCTTAGAAAAAATCAGGAGATCGTAAAGGAGAATAATACAACAAAAGAGGTCAGGGCTGTGGAGGTGTTGAGATGAAAAATATATTAAACTGCGGTTTCACTTTTGAGGAAATTAGTTTGATCCTGTTATGTCAAAATAAGGAAAGAGACAAAATTATAGGCGAACTACAAGAATACATAGATGCAGCAGCTCCTTCTATGAAAAGATTATTGGTACAAACCATTCAAAAAGTTCGAATTGCTTCGGCAGAAGATCTTGAGTGTGCAATCAATTATCCAATTGATGAGCCTCTAAAATGAGAAAATCTATTATATAGTCTAAAAAACAGGGGGATATATTTTGGACAAAAAAATTTCATATAAGCATATTTGTTGCGAAGATACTTATATGTTCAATTATACGCAGCTACCAGATGAACTTTTTACCATAAAAATATTTGCTGATCTTTCATTGGAAGCAAAAGTGCTATATTCGTTTATGCTTCGAAGAGTCTCGATATCTAAAGAGAATAAGTGGCTAGATGAGAATGGAGACGTTTATATTTATTATCGTACGGATGAAATTATGAGCCGATTTAATTGTTCTAATAAAACGGCTTCCAAAATCTTATCGGAACTGGAAGAGATCGGCCTGATTGATAAGATAAGACAAGGACAGGGAAAGCCGGATATTATTTATGTTAATAAATTCTATATGGCAGAGGAGGACCCTGCAATCAATTCAGAAGATATGACAGTGGAAATTCCAATGCAGGATGTAGAGATACAGCAAAAAAATACTACTCAAGGTGACACTATTTCAGAAGTGAAAAAAGTACAAATTAAGAAGTGTAAAAAATACACTTCTAAAAGTGAAAAAAATACACTTCTATAAGTGAAGAAATTACACACTAATTATAAAGAGAATAATTATAAAGATATAGCTATCTCCTCATCTGTGCAAAATTCGTCAAAGATAGCAAATGGTGAGGGGGTACGCTTGCTAGAGGAGGAGAAAGAGGACCTAAAGGAGAAGATCAAATATAATCAAACAGCACAAAAGTATTCTGTCCAGATAGCGGAAGCTGTTTTACAGGAACTTTTGAGACGCGATCGAAAATATCTTGATGTATTCTCGGCAAACATGTTTATGAAGATCTGCAAAGCTATTAGGGATAGCAGGGAACCAATTTTAAATCTTCCAGGTTTCATTAATTGGTGTTTGGATCGTATTAATAATATCCAAAGTCAAAGAGCAGGACTAGAAGTATCAAGAGCTGCATTTAATACAATGCTGCATACTAATTATGATTATGCAGCGTTGGAAAGAGAATTAATATCGAATTAAATCAATAGCGGTCATGATAACTTCATCAATAATATTGGTGATATGTAATTATATTTATTAAAATATTAGGAGGAAAATGAAATCAATGAACAATGGAATTACTTTATCAGAGAATGTGAAGGGGCTAATGCAGTTATTATCTGAAGAAGGGAAGACTGTAGATGAACAAATGTTACTGATGCTTTTAAATCAAATGTCAGAAATGCATAAAGAGTATCAAGATACATTGCGAGAACTTAACCAAGAACTACAGAATACAAGGGAAAAGCTTACCCAGTTGGAGGATAATATTCAGGTGGATCCACAGCAGAAGCAGATTCTTGAGCAATTGGTGAATGTTGAAAATAAAATGAAGAGTGGTCAGGAACAATTGCGGAGCATAAATAATACGCTTGAGATTAAGGCGGCAGAAGTGATAGATAACTTTAAAAAGACTGGAATATCGGCTCTTAATAATACTTGTCAATTCTTAGGACTTAAAGAGCATTTAATAGCTTTACGGGATACATCCAGAAGTAATGCAAGTATGATGGAGAATTCTATTGACAAAATAGAAAAAATAGAAGATGAAGTAAAAAACGCATTACTTCATGCTAAAAATGCTGTCCGGACAATAAGAGGAAAAGAATTGCTGGATCCATCTGAAGAGCGACAATTAAAAATATTTGATAAACTTAAAGCACCATATCAAAAGAGATTAGACAAATATAATCATAGAACAGAAAAATTGAATATGGCAATTAAAAAACTGGAAAATCTCGAACAGAGGTCTGAAAGAACATCTATACTTGGTAAGCTTGAAGAAAACAAGGAAAAAATAGCAAGCACGCAGGGCGAGAAGAAAGAATCGGAGCAAACTAAAGAGCAGGTTTGTGAACCTGCAAGGTAGTTTGATTATTGGTATATGCGATGTCGTATAAGGAAGGTGATGATAAAATGTCATTGACAGATGATATTGTTGGGCAGCTTATGAATAAAACAGAAAATGAATTGCCAAGACTCTTAAAAAATGGAGCACTTGCAGCAAGCACGTTTACAGAAGGATCTAAAAATGTAATGAAAACAACGGTGTCGAGTACGGTTTCTGGAATTGCTTTAGTATTTAAGGCTTCTCAATTTACATCAAAAACAATAATGCAAGCAACGGGCCAAATGTTAAAGAATCCAAAATATTATAAAAATAATATTTCTATATCTGAATTAGAAAAAAATTCAGATATAAGGCAGGTGGATATCAATCTTACGAAAACAGAAATGAAGTATTTTGATAAGGCCTGTAGAAAATTTGGAGTAAAATACAATGCAGTCGTTGATCGATCTGATCCAAAGGAACCGACATATTATGTGTTTTTTCGAGGAAAGGATACAGCGGTTGTTGAAAAAGCAATGAAGGAAACATATGAAGCGTTTTTGAAAGAGCAAGCAAAGCCCAAATTATCTGTTCGTGCCAAGCTTGCTTTTTTTCGTGATCGGGTTAAAGACAGGGATAATGAACAGCAAGAGCTTGGAAAAGAAAAGCATGTTCATAAAAGTGAACAGCAGCGTTAGATGCTTTAACCCATGCTATTCAAGACGAGAGAGTGTGATTTGAGTATGAAATCCGTTGGACAGAAGGAAAGTGTAAGGGGGAAGCTACAGTATTATCAAGAGTTAATTAATCAAATTGAGGAGGAAAAAAGGAAGGAGGAAGAGTTGGATGAAGACATAGAGAAAAAGGAGAATAGATAGACGAAATAATAATTTTATCATGTTTGAATAGAAAGGGTTTTTTACGAAATGATGAAATGGATAAATGGAAAGATAGAGCAGTTTAAAGAATTAGATCGCAAAGAGAAATTTATGCTTATTCTTCCATATGCATTTTGCATTTTCCTTTGCAGCAGAGTTGTGGAACTATATCGGCTTTGTAATGGAGATTTTGTAAAGGTGATGTATAACATCGAATATCTCTATAAGAGCTTTCCACACTTTAGCTGTAAAGATGTTCTTTATGGAACATTGATTGGCTGGGGAATAATTACTTATAGTCGTTATGAAACAAGACTTCATAGAAAAAATACCAGAAAAGGCATTGAATACGGATCGGCACGTTGGGGAACAGAAAAGGATATTAAACCTTTTATTGATGAAAACCCTTTGAACAATATTATTTTATCCAAGACAGAGATGTTAACGATGAAACCTAAAATGAAGTTATTTGAGCTGAATCGTAATAAAAATGTAGTTGTCTATGGTTCTTCGGGATCAGGAAAAACATTTTCTTTTGTAAAACCTAATTTAATGCAATGCTATGGAAGCTATGTAGTGACAGATCCGAAAGGAACGTTGCTCCCGGAAATGGGAAATCTCTTTGTTAAAAAGAAATATCGAATCAAGGTATTCGATACAATAGATATGTTAAATTCTATGAAATATAATCCCTTTCGATATATATACGAACCCAAGGATATACTGACACTTGCTAATGCCATGATGAAAAATCTGAAGCCTGCAGATGCTGGGCCGGCAGCGGATCCTTTTTTTGATACGGCAGCACTCTTGTGGTTGCAGGCAGTTATTGGATATTTATGGTATGAAGCACCTCCGGACGAACAGAATATTCCAACACTTTTAGAAATTCTAGAGGCAGACGAAGTGAAAGAGGATGATGAAGATTATAAGAATGCGGTTGATATGTTGTTTGAGGAACTAGAAGAAAAGAATCCAAGACATTTTGCTGTAAAGCAGCGCAAAAAGTATAAAAAGGCTGCAGGAAAAACAGCAAAATCTATTCTGATTACCTTAGGTGCATATTTAGCCCCATTTGACATTCCAGAAGTGAATCGCCTGGTGTCGGATGATGAACTGGAAATTGATACATACGGTGATCCGGGGCAGAAAACAATTTTATTTGTTATTATTTCAGATACGGATGATTCGTTTAGTTTCTTACCGGCAATATTATTTACACAGATGTTTAATGTATTGTGCTATAAGGCAGATAAGAAGATGCAGGGGAAGTTAGCTACACCTGTACAATTTATTTTGGATGAATTTGCACAGTTTAACATTCCTAGATTTAAAATTTTAATTGCCACAATTCGTAGTAGATTAATTTCTGCTATTTTAATTTTGCAAACCAAGAGCCAGCTTAAGGACAATTATAAAGATGCAATGGAAACCATTATAGGTAATTGTGATACATCCGTATTTCTGGGAGGTCAGGAAGACAGCACACTTGAAAGCTATGAAAAGGCGTTAGGTGATGAAACCATTGATACTTATAACGATTCCAAGACATATTCCACGCAGGAAAGTACAGGAATAAATTATCAGAAGCTGGGTAGAAAACTTCTGTCGTTGAATGAATTAAAAACCTTAAATCGTAACAAGTGTATTGTGAATATATCTGGAATACCCCCGTTTTTGAGTGATAAATATGATACGACTTCCCATCCAAACTTTAAATATACAGCAGATGCAGACGAAAGGAATCGGTTTGACTTTAAAGCATACCGGGAAGAAAAAAACAGAAAGGAGAATGTGCAGATAGGAAAATTAAAGAAAGGAGATGTTTACAGAATGTATCGGGTTGTATGAAATAACGTAGTGTAAAACAAAAAGGTTTATATTTAGTTTGATAGAGCTTTATACGATGTCGTATAAGGCTTATTTAATTTAAGGAGGATTAGAAAGATGGATTTTTTAAATGTTATTATTAATTTTTTATCAGCGGCTGTTATTGTATATGGAGGTGGAATGGCAGCAGGAGGTTTAATGACTTTTGGCGAAGGAAAAAAACAGAATAATCCAGGAAAACAGGATGAGGGAATTAATGGTGCCATTGGTGGAGGAATTATTATCTGTGTCGGTCTGTTCCTTATTCCTAAGATTGCTACCTTATTTCCTACAGCATAAAAGTAGGAAGGAGCATGGGATATGAGTGAATTTATTGATAATCTCATTAACAGCATATGTAAAAGTATGTACCAAGGATTATGGGATAGTGCTGACTTTTATTTTAATAAAATGAATGGAATTTTATTAAATGGTATGGAACAATCAAAAGATATTCTTACACAAACTCCAAGTGAATGGAATAGCGCAGCGTATTCTTTTATAAAAATTACTGTAAGTAATGCAGTAATTCCTATTGCAGCCTGTTTTTTAACATTTATTTTCGCATTACAGATGATAAATATGGTAAAAGAAAGTAATCAGCTTCATAATGTTAAGCCACAAAATATGATTCTCGTTTTGATTACACTTGCTATCTGTCTAACTATTTGTGCGAGGTCATTCGAAATTGTAAATGGCTTGTTCGAAATTTCAAAGTGGGCAACAACACATATGCCAGGAGGTTTATCCCTTACTTCTGGGACTCTTTCGTCAATACCAATACCACGAGAAACACCAACTGATAAATATAATTTTGGAGACGTATTTACGATGTTGGGAAATGTGTTAGTAACTGTAATTGCAGAAATGTTTACTTATATACTTGTGGCGGCAATTTATATTCGCGTAAATATCTGGTACCTGGAGCTTTTGATGTATATGGCTGCTTCACCTATGCCGTTTTCGACTTTTCTTCATAAAGAATGGGGGCAGGTAGGTACAAACTATTTACGAAAAATGTTGGCCATTGCTTTTGAAGGTTTTTTTATGCTTCTTGCATTTGGGCTATATCAGGCAATAGCAGGAAGAGCATTAACTGGATTCGCGGATACTGCTGATACATATCTTTTGTCCATGGTAAGCACTATAGGAAGTGGAGTAGCATTGCTACTGGTAATCAATAAAAGCGGAAATATTTCAGCATCTGTCTTTAACGCACATTAGGGGGGAGGATTATTATGGCCTATATTAATATGACTAAGGATTTCAGTGAAATGCCTAAAATAATCCCGGGAATTGGACTGACAAAACGACAGGTTATTGCATTGATTGCCGGTGCAGGGATTTCACTTCCTATGTTCTTTTTGTTAAAACCTTATTTGGAAATCACATACCGGGTAACAGTTATGGCTGCAATAGCTCTTCCCATTTTTTTACTTGTATTGCATAAGAAAGATGGAATGTACATGGAAGTGCATATACGTTATTTTATTGAAACTCATTTTATAAGAAATACTGAACGACCATATCAGACACAAAATATGTATGCACTTTTAATGGAAGAAAAAAGGATCGAGGAGGAGGTTGAAAAAATTGTGTTAAAGGGAAAATGTGAAGAAGAAATTAAAGAAATTAAAAAAACAGGTCAAATGCAGGAGATCACTGTGCGATCTGGTTTGCGTCAAAAGAAGATCTGTGTACCGCTTACTGGAAAACTGGATCGGGCTACTAAGAAAGAATTAGAACGAATGGTTAGAAAGGCAAAGCTTAAAGGTGAAATACCGGAATCCGCGCAGGAGACAATTCCATATAAAATGCCATATCCGGACGGAGTATTTGAATCGGCAGATGGATATTTCACACAGACGATAGCCTTTGATGATATTACATATCAACTTTTAGATAATGATCCGAAAAATATGCTTTTCGAGCGATGGTGCAGGTTAAATAACTTTTTTGATCAAGAAATTCATTTTCAGTGGAATTATGGAAATATGGAGCTGGATAAAGAAGAATACTCTAAAGAATTTATAATTAAAAAGCAGAAAGATGAATTTAATGTTGTCCGTAAGGAGTATTCAGATATGCTTGTTAATCGTTTTGCTAAAGGAACTAATAACCTGCATAAAGAGAGATATTTAACTTATGGAATACATGCTTCCGATTATAAAACAGCAAAACGTAAACTGAGTAAAATAACAAAAAATCTCGAGAAGCATTATAAAAAACTTGGTAGCAAATGTAAGGTTTTAGATGGCTATGAGCGTTTGGAATTACTTTTCCGCATTTTTCACCCTGCAACAGCAGAAAAACTTCTCTGGAATTTTGATATGCCTGTAAAAACCGGATTATCAAGTAAGGATTTTATTGCACCGAGTAGTTTTTCTTTTAAGTCAGGTCCGGAATTAAATGCTACAAAATATTTCCGGTCGGGAGATCGTGTTGGTGCGGTATCCTATCTTAGTATCTTTGCAAGTGATATGGAAGATAGGATTGTATCAGATATTCTTTCGTTGGATTCTAATGTATGGATTTCCATACATGCGGATGCTTTACCTCGTGATGAGGCCCTGCAGCTTGCAAAAGACAATCTGACAAGCGTACAGGCTATGATTATTGATGAACAAAAAAGTGCGGTGGCAAGTGGGTATGATATGGACATTTTACCGCCAGAAATGGAAACATATCGTGATGCTGGTGAAAAGTTATATCATGATCTGCAGAGAAAGGATGAGCAGCTTTTCATAGTTACAATTACTATTGTACAAACTGCAGAGACTCGAAAAAAGCTAGAGGACAATATTTTTGAGCTTGAGGGAATATTAAAACCTTATCAATGCAGATTAGTTCGATTGGATAACCGACAAGAACAGGGGTATATGTCTGCATTACCACTTGGAAATAATAATATTGAGGTGAAGCGGACATTTTCTACTACAGATCTGGCCATATTTATACCGTTTACAACTAAAGAGCTATATGCTTCTAGCGGACAATATTATGGAGTTAACAGTTTGTCTAACAACGTTATTATGGTGAATAGAAAGAAACTGGTTAATCCCAATGCACTTGTATTTGGAATGCCGGGATTTGGTAAAACTTTTTTTGTCAAGCGTGAGATATTGGATATGTTTTTAAAGACGTCAGATGATCGGCTCATCATTGATCCAGAGGGAGAATACCGTTGGATCGTAAAGCTGTTACGCGGACAGATTGTTCGGGTTGCACTAAATTCTCCAGTACATATCAATCCTATGGAAATTAATCTGTTTGCACAGAATGAAGAAGATAAGGATTATGATCCTATTGCAGAAAAATGTAATTTTGTTGTATCTATGTGTGAACTGATTCTTGGGGATAAGGCATATTTAGGAAAGAGAGAGGTAGCTGTAATCGATGAAGCCTGTAAGAAGGTGTACTCTCGATTTGCTGAGAATCCGGTTCCTGAGAATATGCCAATTTTAGGAGATCTTTATGATGAATTGCGTTCTATACAAGGAGAAAAAAGAGAAATTGCAATGAATTTATCAATTGCATTGAGCAGATATGTTACAGGTTCCTTATCTTATTTTAATCATCGAAGTAACGTAAATATTAATTCCAGATTAGTGTGTTTTGACTTGAAGGAAATGGATGCTAATCAACGTGATCTTACAATGCTGATTATACAGGAAACTATCTGGGATCGAGTTGCTGCTAACAGGGCAAAGAAAAGGTTTACGTGGGTGGATATTGATGAATTTCATTTGCTGTTAAGAAATCCATTAACAGCAGCTTATTCTGTAGAAATATACAAACGCTTCCGAAAATGGGGTGGAGTTATCTGCGGTATTACACAGAATATTAAAGATTTATTCCGAAGCCCGGAAATTCAGAATATTCTTGATACAACTAATTTTATCGCTATGTTAAATCAAAGTGGTGATGATGCCAGACTATTAAGTGAACATCTTGAACTGTCTGAGGAGGAAGAAAGCTACATTAAATCAGGTGAACCGGGAAAGGGACTTCTATGGGTAGAAGGAGTAAAAGTACCTTTTGAAGATGATTTTCCTAAGAATACAATCTGCTATAAGGTTATGACAACTAAGCCGGAAGAGCAGATTGGATAAAGAGGATATGGAATGGGTCAGGATGAATTAAAGAGGAAAACAACTGCAGATGAAAAAGTGCCTGAAATAGATAATCAGCAATTCCATACAAGGAACAATGCACAACAATTTCGCAATGGAGATGATCAGTCTGGATTGTATCGTAGTGAGGACCGAGGGACGCAGTATCATCAGACAAGCCAATCATTTAATGTACAGCGTCATATATATGCGGAACAGGCTATGAATGTGCAAGAGAGAATGACGGATCCGATTGAAAGTGCAGAAAGCATTACACCAGTTAATAGTGCTTCTTATAATTACCAGGCAACGGTGTATTTTCCCAAAGATGATCTGGAAGAGAAAAAGGAATTTAGGCGTTATGTTTCAGAAACTTATGAGACATCGTCTTTAATTAATACCACATCAAACGACTTGCGTATGGATGGTATGGAAGCTGGAGCATTTGGAAGGAGTGCTTCTATCTTTCAGGAGAATGATCTGGAGATCACAAAATCAATTAGCTATCTTGATGGGAATAGCAAAAGTTTTCAAAAAAAAGAGAATGCCATATTAAAAAAGCAGCAGCGGAATGAAAAGGCTATTCATCGATTGGAAGAAACCGGACTTGAGTATCGTATGTCGCATAAACCTTGGAAGCATAGATTGATTTATGATAAAGAGGGAAAGCGTCCATTAAGGGAATCGTGGCATGCAGGGTTACAAGATGACCAAATCCATGTGACACGTAATATTCCAGTACGTGGGAGACTTAAATTTCAAACGGAAAAAGTTGCTTATACAACGAGAAAGCACAGACAGCGTTTGCAAAATAATAATTATACTAAAGATTATCTACGCCATCGTCTGAATCGAACTCTTAAAAATATGAAAGATACCGCTATGGGAAGTCAATTTTCAGAGGATGAGGTTATAGCGGAAGTAAATCGGAAAAGGCGTCTGATCACAAGAGGAATTGGCTGGCGTTTAAGGAGTGATGTAAGGAGGCTTCATCGGGAACTGGATGGATACCAGACGCTTAAATACCGGAATATCAGAAAAGATGCGTTGAATGCCCGAGCAGAACAGCTTCGGTATAAGTCAGGAATCGATCTTCAAAAACGAAAGGTTGAGGAGGCTGCAAAGCAAAAACTAATTAATGAGCAGTACAAGCATAAGCTTAAAAAGAAAATGATCCGTGAATATAAACATGAGCAGGGAAATTTCTTCGTACGTATCAGAAAGCAGCATCAGTTAAAGAAGACTATAAAAAAAGAAAAACAAATAAGGTCAAAGAGGACAAGAGCACTTGTGGCATCAGGAATAGCAATTCTATTTTTGGTTCTACTCGTGTTTTTTTTGATTGTTTTCTTTATGATGGTTCTTTTGGATACCGGTAGTGATGCTTATGTAAAAAGCACAAGCCAAAATGATTATTACACAATGACAGATGCAACGGCATACTTCAGAGAAAAGGAGGCAGAACTAGAGGAAAGCCTGAAGCCTGAGAATATTGAACCTCAAATTTTAGAGGAAAACCCAGAAATATATGAATTTATTTATGTTTTGGATGATATTAGTTTCGATGCGAATACATTGATTGCTTATCTTTCAGCAAAATACAATGAGTTTACCATGGAAATGGTTCAAGATGATCTGAACGAACTCTTTGAGCAATATTATACATTGAGGGTTGAAATCAAAATGGAAGAGAGACTGGTAGAAGATACAACACAGCCGAAAGATCCAAATACAGGACTGTATCCTAAAGTGAGAAAAATGGTTCAGATATGCTATGTCATACTGGAAAAACAGGATTTTTATGAACTATGTAAAAGTCGAATTGATGATGCAGCCAAACAGGGTCAGATGGATGTATTTTATCTTACCGGTAATGGACAGCAGATTTATGGACCTGTAATGGATGTGGATTGGAGAAATAAAATTAGCAGTAATTATGGGGAGAGAATTCATCCTATTACCGGAAAAAGAATTTTTCATGATGGCGTGGATATAGCAGTTCCGGTTGGAACTATACTTTATTCGCCAGTTATGGGTACGGTGGTGGCGTCTCATTACTCTGATTCAGCAGGAAATATGGTTACTATTCAAACAGAGACTGGATGGCTGATTACATTTATGCATATGGATTCGAGAACAGTTCAAGCAGGAGAGCGTATTGAGCGAGGACAGCAGGTAGGATTCAGCGGAAATACAGGAAATAGTACAGGACCACATTTACATATCCGGGTACATGACGCAGAGGGAAATTCGGTCAACCCAGTATTTATTATACCGTTCTCGACAATAGAAGCTTCAGAATCTTAGTAAGATTGGAGGAATTAAGGTGAAAAGTATAGAAAAATTGCAATCAATGGCAGAAAAGAAGCGCAACAGCATTAAGCAGCATCAAGCAGCGGTGAAAAAGGAAACTGAAGCGTTAAGGAAGATTGAACTGGAAATTAACGTATTACAAGGCGAACAGGTTCAAAGTGATATTAACAAACTTCGGCTGAGTCCAGAAGAATTCCAGAATTTTAGGAAGGTTGTTCTTGGCAATAAGGATAATTTAATGGATGTGATTCAGATGATGTCTGAACTATCAGAGCAGTCGGGACAGAATGCTGTTAAACAAGAGGAAGCTTTGGAGGTGGAGACCGTATGAAAAAAATTGCAAGACGCTGTGCGATTGTATTAATCGGAGTAGCGATTGTCATCATCATAGGTCTGATTCTTAATAACAAAGTAAGAAGTGATGGGAAAGATACAAGTGCTGATATAGTTTATGCGGAAGAAATGACAAATGCGTTAACAACAGAGGAGATATTGGATCTTGCTGAGGGAAGCAAGGAGAATTCTGAACCAGATGTAGACCATGACGAACCTATAGATGATTCAGAATCGGAACCAATATCAAAGAAGCCAGTAAATCTTTCGGATATTTATACGGAACCTAATAGGGAGATCTGTTTTCAACGGTATGATCCGGATGCAATATCATATTATTGGGAGTACTATGATCTGACTGAAAATGTATGGAAAGAGGTAGATCATAGTCAGATTCTGAATATTGAAGATGAATTGTACAGAAAGGTTTCCTGTGTAAAAATGCAGGCTATATCAGATATTAATGAGAGAATGGTTCGCTGTATTACAGAATTTCAAAACGGAGAGACTGATACGCAAACAGCATATCTTTATGTACTTCAAGGAAAGGTGAAGAGTATTAGTACAGATCCTTATATGGTAGATGGAAATGATTACATGAGTACATGGCAGGTTCCTGTTGTAGTTAATTATGAAGATGGAAAAAAAGAAACCATTACCGGCTTGAGCGGATTGTATTTTTTATCCACTAATGAAAATACAGATTATACAGTGACTGTTTCCGGAAACCGGGTGGAGACAACAACTATTGTTATGACGGAATGTAATTATGCTTATATTGGTTTAGAAGAAAAACAACTACAGCTTCGCTATCATCCATTTGATGAAAAATCGACTGAAACTGCATTGCGGGTTAAAGGAATTGATCGGCAAGCACCGGTAATTATAGCGGTAAATGTTAGTCCGTTTGAAATTAGTAATGTAGATAAGGATACGTTGCTGACAGTGAGCATAGAGGCTGAGGATGATCAAACTCCATATCCGTATCTTGAATATGCATTTGTTTTTGAGGATCAGCAGCCATTGGAAGATGATTGGACGAGAAAAGCGTCTTTTGACATTAATGTTTCCAGAAATGGAAAATATATTGCTTATGTCAGAGATCAATCAGGAAACATTTCCCATCAGGATCAGCAATTGATAACAGTGGACACAAAGGCACCGGTCATTGTAAGTACTGAGTTGAAAAATAAAGAAGGATTTTGCAAAAGTAATACCATTCATGTAGAGGCAACTGACAGTAGCGAAATATATTATCGTTATTTATGCAATGAGGAGGGAATGGATTCGGAATGGATCACGTATAACGAGTATGTAGTAGAGAAGAATGGTATGTGGACTGTTCAGGTAAAGGATGCAGCTGGAAATTTATCGGAGACAGAAATCATGGTTAATAACATTGATCAAAAAGCACCAGTTATTAGAAATATAAAAGTTAAATAAGGAGAACAAAGAATTATGAAAAAAAGTTATAGACTTGCAATGGGGATCTTTCTTTCAATACTGTATGGAATTATGAGTTGGCCAATCTGTGCAAATGCATCTGAAGGAGAAGAATATATAACAATATCTGTAGATGCAGAAGATGAAAATGGGACAGTCTTATATGCGCTCGATTCAGATGAGCCAAGTGCATTCGGTCCGTCTAATGAATTTACAGTGCTTGCAGGAACAGACCACACTGTTTATGTTAAGGATGCTGCAGGTAATGTTTCATCACAGGATTTCCAATACTCTGATACTGCAAAAACAGAAGAAAGTGATAAAAATATTAATATTGATGTAGTGCTGGATAATACTTCAGACTATTCAGATTACGAATATGCAGGAGATGTTGTTCAGGAACCCGCAGAAGCTGGTCAAGGTACTGTTTTTGAGAAGATTAATACAGGTATTAATGATACAGAAGCTGAAAGATTATTTTATACGGTAACGACTGACGATGGAGAGGTGTTTTATCTTGTGATAGACCAGGGACAGAATAGTAATAATGTTTATTTGCTTAATCAGGTGAAGGTGTCTGATTTAAAGGAACTTGCAATCGACGATGAAAGTAACAATTCAGGTAGATCGGGATCATTACTTGATTCACTTAATAGTTTAGAAGATAAAGACGATGTTTCTGAAACAGGTGATTTGTCAAATGAAAATACGAAATCAGAAACCAAGAAAAATGGTGATACAAAATTGAAACTATTTTTGATTTTAGGAATGGCTATAATCGGTGGCGGAGTTTATTATTACAAAAATATTTATAAGAAGAAAAAAGATGAGCAAATGGATCTGGTTGATGCATTGGATAAAGATGATTTTGTACCGGAGGATTATGAAGAAGATGAGGATGCTGATTTTGATTTAGATGATGATTATCAGGAAAAAACAATGGAAATGTTAATGCGAGATGATGAAATCAAGGGAGAAACTGGAAGTGGAGAGGAAAGTTCCGGTGAGGTTTCGGAGGATGTGGATGAGGATATAACTGCAAATTATACGACGTCGCATAAGGAAAATAAATTCAATTTTTCAGATGAAGACGATGACGAATATGATGAGGATCTGGATGCACCAGAGGAGGATGAGGAATGAAAAATATAAATTTTGCAGGATTAATAACGAATAAAAAAGTACTTATGGGAATGGCATTGGGAATAATGGTGCTGGTAGGAATTATTATATTAAATGTAAATGCACAAAAAGGAGACAAGGAAATTGATATTACATATGAGTATGGGGAGGAGGAACAGAAGCTTGCAGACGATGTTAAAGCTTATCTTTTGACATACTTGGATCTGGCAGAGGGGACATTGAATAAGATCGCAGATATAGCAGTACAAAATTATAATGTGGTCATGGCATCCGGCACAGAGGTTATTAATGATGAAATATCACAGGCAGTAGAGACCAAAATAAAAAGTGCATTAACAATATATGCAATACCGGAAGAAAATCTAACAGATGAAAATATGGATGCTTTATCATCAGGAATTACGGAAATCATTTGGGAACATGTTCTCATCCAGATATCAGAAAGTGACGTGGCTAAAGCTGATGAGTATCAGCAACAATATTTGTTATTGACGGAAAGCCTACAGAAGCAGATTGATGATTTGAGTAAGAAAAAAACAAGAATATCAATTCAAGCTAATATAGTGGATAATACAGAAATGACCACAGAAGAATTGTTGGAAAAGCTGCAGGGAATGAACGATGAAGAACTTGCCTCTTTGACAAACAATTTAGGAATTTCAGCAGATCAGCTCAAAGAATATATAGAGAATAACATTGCAAATTCAGAAAATAATCTTTCTGATGATCTGAATAAGCAGATGAATGACTTAAAAAAAGAACTTCAAAAAGAAATTAAGACAGAAACATCAAATGCCACTGGAAAGGCTGGAGTAGCTGGAAAGAATGGTTCAGATGGCAAGGATGGTCAAGACGGGAAATCCATATTTTATAGGTATGCAGAGGATGCATCTGGCAGAAACTGGTCATCTGCACCAAATGACAAAACAAAATATATTGGAATATATACAGGAACTAGGGCATCAACCAATCCGGCAGATTATTCCTGGAGTAAGTATTCGGGAAATGATGGAGCTGATGGACAGTCTGTATTTACTGTTTTTTCGGAGGATGGGGTTCAATGGTATCATGCGGATGAAATGCCTCAGGGATTAGAGATAAAGTGGATGGCAACTTATACTTCGGTTAACAGAAAAAATATTGTTGACAGCAGTGATGTAGAGAGTACAAAAGTACAATATTCTAATGAAGCAAATGCAAAGGTTGTGATTGAAGACAATACGATGACAATTATATCAATTGGTTAATATATTTAACAGAAAGGAATGAAAATGAGAATACAACGGAAGAGAGTTATAATTTCCATATGTGTTGTAATAGTAATAATATTTGCAGTCATTGGTTTATTATATGGATATAATCCCAAGATGAACGATGCACAGATTACGGCACAGGATCAGATTAGAACTGATTTGGATAAACACTTACATGAATATTTTAATAATACTGGAATGTCAGCAGAATCTTCGGATAGTGGGATTATATCGGAAGAACAGATGAATATGATAATCAGTGAGGTTTCTAGTGAGGTAACACCGACTCTATTGAAACAATTATCGTTGACTAAATCTGAGATAAATCAGCATGCCATTACACAACTTGAAGAAAGCGTTGAAGATAAAATACAGGACGTGATTCCGGAGTATTCCTTATCGGATGAGGAAATGATTGGAAGATTTGAATCAAGTAACAGATATATTAAATGGATCAATTATTGAAGTAGATAAAGCTCTGCGGATGGAGGGATCTGATCGTGAACAGGCAATTAAAGATGCGGTTGCACAGATAAATGATTCGATCTCCTCATTGCAAGAAAATAATATTCAAATAAATTCAGATACTCTTAATAAGCTAAATGTGGCTAAGGAACAATTGGAAGCAGCATTACAGGCGAGCGAGGAGGAACAGGAGCAGACACTACTGGCTGCTCTTGAGGCTGCAGATAGTACCTTGAAAGAAGTGCAGACAGATTTAGAACAGAGGATTACGGAATTATCTAACGCTATTACCACATTGAAAAGCAATTTGGATCAACAGGTTTCAGAAATCAAGAATGAAATTGTAACAAATAGCGACTCTATCAAAAAGGCCTACGAAAACCTTGATGAAGCCGGGAGTAGAATTGCATTAAATGAAGAAAAAATATCAGAATTATCTGTTGCCAGAGAGAATCTTGAGAAAACAGCTAAAGATATGGAAATGTCATTAAATGAACAACTTAATAGCAATAAAAGTACATTAGAAAATGAAATTTCTGAAACAAAATCAGAACTGCAGAAAGAGATCAAAGATCAAATATCTCAAATCCCGGCATCACAGGCAGATAATTGGGCAGCTTCATGGGATGATGAGCATACGCTAACATTTATTATCCCTAGGGAATAGAGGAGGTAGGAAAATGAAGAGAAAAATAGTTGTTTGCGGTATCTTTATGACCACAGTATTCATGTTGGGCTGGCCGGCAAATGAAAGCTTTGCTAATAATGGTTATACATCTGGAAATGGACCGATTGAAAACCATATGGTGAGTATGAAGATCCTTCAGGGGAAAGATGGAAATGGCAGCCCGATTGTAATTGATTCTGATGATTTTAAGGTAGTTGCTCAACGTCTGGATATGCTATATGAGCAATTGCCAGATCAATACAAAGAATCTTTTAAAACAAATATGGGATTTTAGGGAAAGGACAAGGTGATACATATGAATAAAAAAAGAATAATTGCAGTAGCTCTTGTTATGGGTGTGCTTTTCGGAGGATCAATCGCAGTATCTGCAGCAGGAGAAAATTATATACCATTCACATTTAGTACATTGGAAAGTGGGGAAGAGACAGTTGAAGGTTTAAATTCTATTGGGAGAATCCAGGGAAAAGAATCGGAAATGGCTGAACCAAGCGTGATTTTAGATAGTACAGATTTGGTTATTCTTGCAAAAGCAGCTAATCAACTAAACACACAATTTACCATGGCATTAGCAGATGCAGTTAAAGGAATTGGCAGTGATATTTCGATTCAAGATGAAAATAATTATTCTTCGATCATTGAAACAATCAATGGGATTGAAGAGAGGCAAGGAGGAACTTTTGATACTTCTAATATGACAGAATCCGGTACAATTGGTCAGGAAGATTATGAAGCGTCCCTCGTCATTCCACTTGAAAAAGGTTATTATCCAGATGGGTCACAGGTGACGGTGAACCTTACGGATAATAATAAATCTTATTACAACTTAGGATATACACAAGGGATCGCTGGAAATACTAATGGATCTATTAAGTATATTTATCATCAACATACCGATTCATGTACACGGGTATGTACTATTACTAAAGAGTATGGCGAAATTTACGGCAGTCCTAATAGACAAAATGTGGGAACTTTTCATAACGGCTGTGGGCAAAGCAACAGTTTCCAAACCGGCGTCCTTGGTGCTCATTCACCAGGAACTTA
>ERZ1673730.618-NODE-618-length-40680-cov-30.107938_pt1 | contig 40680 bp, 24 predicted proteins | sample MGYA00580200_ERZ1673730 | MGnify/ENA primary metagenome ERZ1673730 (study PRJEB41218, sample SAMN15661761) | gut metagenome | host: Homo sapiens | place: Canada: London | collected 2015-08-20/2019-03-30 | study: EMG produced TPA metagenomics assembly of...
GCGCTATGCTCAAAGAAAAGTTTGGATGCTTTTTGGAATTTGCTCATTCATAGAATATTGGTTATTTCCCAACATATTTTCCCATGTTTCGGCTATTTGAGCATCCGCATTAGCAAACCGTCCCCACCCCGGATTATAGTACCGGCTCCGCAGATAATACAGCCCAATTTCCTCATCAAACACATACCCGCGATAGCGGAACGGCTGCACAGTCCCCAACGTACTTGCCATCGAACCACTCTTGCCAATCGGCGCACCCCATGCGTCGTAAGCATAGCTAACGACAACATTTCCCGCTCCGTTCAGAAGTGCTACAATATCGCCCTGCAAGCTCTTGACATACGCATAGGGAACTCCGTTGTACACCACCACCGCCGGGCGGTTCTGCGCATCGTAGAAGACATGCAATTCATCCGTGCCGGAAGTCATATGCACAACATTCTTGCCGTGCAGCGTGTACTTCGTCGCTACGCCGTTGACCGTTTTCTGCACACGCAAGCCGTCCGCATTGTAGACGAACTCCGCCGTCACGCCCGATTTCTGCATCTTTTGCAGCTGCCGGCCGTTCTGCCAAGTGTACGTCCACGTCCCGTCATTCAGCGGATTGCCAATCGCATCGTAGCGAATTGTGCTGCCGTTTACCGCCGTGAGCTTGTCGCGCCAGTTCGCGTCACCGTAGGTATAGGTAACGGTTTCCAGAGGATTCGTCGTATCGTTGTAGGCAAAGCGTTCCTTTTTCAGGATGTTGCCGCCGAGGTCGTAGGTGTACTTCCACGTCGTGCCATTTTCGCCGGAGCGGGTATCGCTGTGGTCGTTGACCTGAATCAGCTGACCAAGTTCGTCGTAGGTGTAGCCCGTCCACTTGCCGTTCAACGTCGCGCTCGCAATGTTGCCATTGTCGTCGTAGCCGTAGCCGCAATTGCACCCCGGCTGGGTAATCGACGAAACGAGATTCGTCACGCTGCCGGTGCCGTAGCCGCCCGCCGCGAAATGGTATTCGCTCGTGAACGTCTTGCTGCCCAGCTTGACCGCCGAGAACGTCGTCCGATTCAGCTTGTCAATGGTCGTCGTGCTCTGCCCAATGGTGGTTGCACCAACGCTGTACGTCAGCGACGTCGGACGATTTTCGTCATCATAGCCGAATTTCGTCCCGAATTCCTGTCGATTTTCACCCACTTTCTCCGTGAATTCGCTCAGGTTGCCGTACACGTTGTCATACGCAACCTGTCCCGTGTAGACGTGCTTCGCGTCCTCCGACGTTTTCACACGCACCGGACGATTCGCCAAGTCGTATTCACTCTGCGTCGTCCGATTCAGCAGGTTGTCGCGAACTCGCGCCACTTGACCCTTCGCGTTGTAGTCGTACTCGTATCGCGGCGCGGTTTCCTCGCCGTACACCACCCCCGTCACGCGGTTGAAATCGTCGTACCGACTGCGGATTTTCGCCCCGTTGCCGTATGTCGTCGCGGTCAGCGTGCCGAAATTCGGCTTCGTCGGATCGTTCTGATACGCACTCTGCGACAAGGTCTGATTCCCGACCTTGACCGCCGTCTGGCGACCCAGCGCGTCCTGCTCGAAGCTGTACACCACGTCGTTCGCGGCGTTCCCGTCCGTATTGTGACGGATTTCGACCAGATTCCCACGCTGTGCGTCATAGGTATATTCGTTATGTATTGTCCGAATTCCTTCTTTTGCGCCCACGCTTGCAGAAGTTTTTACAATTCGACGGAGATTGTCGTATTCATACGTCACCGTCTGCCCCTTCGCGTCGGTGACACTCGTCGTCGTGCCGCGCTGCGGATCGGTTTCCGTGCGCACAATCTTGCCGCGCGCGTCCTTCTGCTCCGTGACATAGTTGCCATCGCTCGTGTACGTCGTTTCGCCACGGATGAAGTAGCTCGGATTCGCATCCGCATCCTGCACCTGACTCGTCAGCGGATTCCCGAACGCATCGTAAGTGAACGTGCTGACGCTGCCAAGCGGCGCAATGCTTTTCAGCAGCAGATGCTTCTTCTGCTCCGCTTCCGTATCGCCATAATGGAAGGTGCTGGACACCGTGCGGCCCGCGGCGGTGTGCTTCGTCAGGTTGTCCGCATCGTCGAATTCGGATTTTTCCTGACCGCCATAGAGCATCTTCCGCGTCTTGCGGTTGCCGTTTTTGTCATAAATATACTGCGTGCCAAACGCTTCCGGATACAGGTAGATGCCGGTGAAATCCGCAAAATTCATCTGCCGATTCATTTGCAGCACCACGCGGATATAGGTACAGTTGTTGGGCGCGACAATGCCCGCGCTCGCGAACTGCCAGTTGCCTTCTTCCGCGTTGAAGACCGCCGAGCCGCCCGTCGCCCAGTAGCTCTTGTCCGTCACAGGGTCAGCGGAAGTAAACTGAACGGTAATTCGGCAGTAGATGTAGTTATCCGGGTCGTTCTTCTTCGCGAACGAGCTGCACCAGCCGCCCACCGTGAATCGGTCGCCGATTTTGCCGTAGTGCCGGAACTGCTGGTAATACGTTACCGTGCGGTCGTAGCGGCCTGCCAGACGAATTTTCTGCGTATTGTCATGTTTCAGGCAGTCCGGTGCGTGAAATTCATCCTTCGGCGCCTCCAAAGGCAGCACTTCAACATAAGAAGCATCGTTTTTGCCAACCGTCCATGCCTTCGGCTTGCCGTCCGTGCCGGTCACAGAGAAGTCACTGTTTTGAACCATATTGAAATGATTCAGCGTCAGCCCTTCTTCCAGCTGCATCGCATCGAACCAGCAATTGCCGCCCGCGAAGCCGTTCTGCATGTCGCAGTACGCCATGCAGTAAACCTTAGGTTCTGCATTCTCCGGCAGCGTGAAGGACACCGACACGCGCTCATACGGCATGTTGTCCGTCTTTTCCCACACCTTGCCCGGTTCGGAATCCATCGTGACCGTCTCATTACCCACCGTGTACGCAACGCGCATCACACCGCGCGGGCCACCAGATCGGACATAGCCCGACAGCGTGTACGACTTGCCCGGCGTGAGCGTCACCGCCTGACGAACATACACGCAGTCGCTCGACCAAATCGTCAGCCGATACGAAACGAGACCGAACTGCCGCGTGGACTGGTCGCGCGTAATCGTGCCCGTGCTGCTTTTCTCCCAGACGCTGCTGTTTTCCTCGCACATCGGGTCAAGCAGCAAATTTCTGACCACTCGCTGCATCCGGGAACGTTCCGTTGCGTGGTTAATCGGCGCATTTGCGTTGTCGTCGGTGCGGTCATAGCGGGTGTACATCGCGTAGCCCAGCTCGTCATCCACGCTGGTTTGGTTGCCGTCATCGTTGAAATGGTAGCGCAGTGTCTTGCCAGAAATTTCATCTTTGACCAGCGCCATATGGTTGCCGTAAGTGTACGAAACGTTCGCCGCGGTCAGAGTTTCATCATTCTTCATGCCCGTCACGGTCGCGTGGGTGATGCAGTGATGCAGTGCGGCAGTCCGTCAACGCGATTTTTGCCCGTGTTCGTGTACGCATATTCCACAAAAGCGCCGTCTGCACCATATGCCTTTTTCAGCAAATGGTAACCGATTTCTTCATTATGTACATATTCGCTCGCGCGGTTATCTTCATGAAGAATTTTCACCAGCGCGCCGTTCTCGTACTTGAAGCGCACGCAATTCTTCGCATTCTGCCACGGTGTCTGAATCCGGTCGCAGCGACCATCCGTGTAATGAAGCGTCGTAACTCGGTTCGCGCCGTCCGTCACAGATGCGATTTTCAACGGCGAATCCGCCAATGCCGTCACCGTGACTTCATTGCCAACCGCATCCTGAATCTTCTGAATCAGTACCTTCGCGGTTTCCGGCACATCCTCCGTCGGGGTCTCGCTCACCAGCGGGAACATCATGACGTTGTCGCCCTTGTCGGTAATCGTGATGTTCTCATCCCCAACTTCCAGCGTCAGAGACAAACCGGACCGGTCGGAATACTTCTTTTGGTCATCTTAATTCTTCTTGAAGAAGTGTTCCGTATGATGAGGCAGGAAAGCGTCATCAGAAGTGGGAAGCCTTCCCGACAATGCTGGAAGCGAAGCAGCGCAAATCGGAAATCGAATACAAACAGCAGCTCGGCTCGTTCACCATTCCGACCTGCAACACGCTCAATGAACTGCTGAAAGAGTATGTTTCGCTCTACGGCAAGACGAAGTGGGCGATTAACGGTTACAGCTCAAACACCGGGCTGATTCGGCACTACATTGCCCCCAAACTCGGCGAACTGCGGTTGAAGGAAATTACGCCGCGGGTGCTGGAAATGTTCTATCAGGGACTGCTGAAAACGCCCGCGGTGCCCTTGATGACGGACAAGAAGTATCGCCAAACTGGGAAGTTTGTGCAGCCGCCGACGATTCGCAAAATCCACAATCTTCTGCACAGCGCTTTCAGGCAAGCGCAAAAATGGGAGCTCCTCGAAAAGAACCCTGCCGAGTTTGCAACCCTCCCGAAATACGAAATGAAGGAGCGCGACATCTGGGATTCTCAGACGCTGTTCCACGCGATTGACTGCTGTGAAGATGAGCGACTGAAACTGTGCCTGAATCTGGCGTTTTCCTGCTCTTTGCGCATTGGCGAACTGCTTGGACTGACGTGGGACTGCGTGGACATTTCGGAAGAGAGCATTGCGGCGGGAAAAGCCCACATTGTCGTCAACAAGCAGCTCCAGCGCGTCAGCAAGCGCAGCATGGAAGCTACCGACAGCAAGGACGTGCTGACCGCATTCCCTGAAATCGGCTTGCAGAACAAAACCGTGCTGATTTTGAAAAAGCCGAAAACGCGCGCCAGCATCCGGAAAATTTTTCTTCCCAAGACGGTTGCTGAAAACCTGACGAAGTGGAAAATGGAGCAGGATTTGCTGATTGAGCAGCTGGGTGCAGAGTACCACGACTACAACCTCGTCATCGCGGGAAGCCGTGGTCAGCCGGTGGAATCGAACATCATCCGCAAGAGTATGCGGCAGCTGATTGAGGCAAACGAGCTTCCGCAAGTCTGCTTCCATAGTCTGCGGCACTCCAGCATCACCTACAAACTCAAGCTGAATGGCGGCGATATTAAGGCGGTGCAAGGGGATTCCGGTCATGCGCAGGCGACAATGGTAACGGATCAGTATTCGCACATTCTGGACGAGAGCCGCAGAAACAATGCGCAGCTGTTTGAGCAGGCGTTTTATGGCGGAAAGGGCGTGAAAATCGTGCCGGAAGCGCAGGATAAAGCCGTGGAAGAGCAAGCGCAGCAGGCGGGGTTTAATTCAGAAGTGCTGCTCAAAATTTTCAGCAATCCGGATATGGTCGCTATGCTGAAAATGCTCGCCAAGACACTGGGATAATCACGAACACCCCAATATACTCGAAAGCTCTGCGGAAATCTCCCGCAGAGTTTTTTGCTGCCATCAAAAGCGTCAGGCAGTTTGCATTCCAGCACACGGCTGCTTCTTTGTCTAACCGCATCCAACATAGCGAAACAGGGCATGAGAAGAATTGATAATTCGATGCACAGGAAGTCAAGACGACTACTAAAAAATATTGTTATTTTATCTATTGAAAATCCACAAAGTCATACAGATAATGCCAGAAAATACGGAGCGCAGAAAATTGCTGACACGCTGTGCACGCGAATGTTAGGCAAATCACCCGTTTGCCAGAACAGCGGTGTTGGCAAAAAAGGCGAAATGTTGGAAAGCTGCCAGCAACGCCAGCAGCGGGGCAAAAAGCAGATTTCCAATAGAAGGCAAAAAAATTCTTTCCAGCCGATGTTCTTCGCACGTTTGCCAACACGCACACACGAGCATCAACCAGAAAGAATTGTTTATTTGGGTAATGAGCCCAGTGGGAGTCGAACCCACGACCGACTGCTTAGGAGTGGCGTTGTCCATCTTCCATTCGTATCCCCTGGTGTGCCGAGAAATGCCGATATAGCACGGATTTTTCCTGTTCCGAATCCCGTCAGGTATCCCTGCTGTACCGTCCTAATTCGGCCTTTTTCGGGGTAGAAATTAGCTGAAAATTAGCTGGAGCTAATTTTGAGAACAGGCCCTTATCCGCGCAGTTCCCTAGATGGGAAGCGCTATTCTCGGATAACAAGGACAATTAGCGCCTGCCCTTCTTATTTTGACTGCTTGCTTTTCACACAGCACAGAATAGAAGCCAATTTTTCTGTCATCAAAGCACGCCAAACGCACGAATGGCTCTCCTGAACAAGAGAAGAACGAACCCATGCTTTGTTATCAAACCACGCCTCGTTAAAGTCCTTTTCAATCAGGCTTGCTACTATAGGCAGCTTATCTGAAGGATTGACAGGGCCAGGAATCTTGCTTTCAGTGATATGCAAATTCATCATTTTTAACGAGATTGGCAAAATGCCGCAGTAAACCTATCCAATCGGGAAGTCGATAGTACCTACGAGTGATTCCTGAACCTGCGAATAAGAATGGAGTTGTGATAAAGCGTGCAACGACCTCTTGGATAGTCATTGAATAATTACCTGCCTTCTGTGTTTGGAATCGCCTGTTTTTCAGCATACCATTAAAAATTTCATAATTATGTTTCACGTCGTTAGCCAAGCTAATATCTCTATATGTCAGAAGAATTCTTCCCGTAGAAGATCATCTGCATTCATATCAGAAAGCCCATCATCCACCAAGTCGGATTGCTTGCTCAGCTTCAGAAACTTCTCCAAGCACAATAATAGGAACTCTTCTACATCGAATCAAGAATTGCTTTTCACGCTGCATATCAAGTGAAGACTTAATCAAATAGAACAACTCGTAGCCATCACGAGCATCAAATTCTTCCATTTCATCTTGGTAATCACGAAAAATTAATTCTGATGAAATAACAGTATTCTTATATTTTGTAAAATCAATGATTTCTAATACTGATTTGGGGTCTGCTCCGCAGAACCTAACCTTATTTTCCTGATTAAAAACTATTCCTCTCGTGTTTCTTGTCGGTGAAGTAGATGATGATTACGGTGTGGGAACTTCATCATTTACAAATTGTTATGTGGCAAACTCCACTGTGACGGCTTTCACGGAAGAAGTACAGGGGGGGTAGCTTTGCCGGAGAGTTTGCGGGAGAAATGCCGGCGTGTGCTTTGACTCTTAAAAACTGCTTTGTGTATAACAACACTGCGGCCATCGGAGAAGGCAGCGCACCTCCCACTTTAAAAAAACAGGCGTATTTGCTGCCAACTTATGGCGAAGCGCAGTAATGTCGTCAATCAATGCTGCCAACTGCTATTATTACACCAAAGAAGAATCTCCTGTTGATACGGGTGATGCAACAGCAAAAGGTGTGGACGAGTTTGTTGACGGAACCGTTGCAGCATTGTTAGGTAAAGCATTTGTGGATGGAACGGAATATCCTGTTATAGGGACTTTTCCCGCAGATTATACGAAAATAGATGCGGCTATTGAAGAAGCCGGCTTGCTTAAGGTAACACCGCGCAAATGAGGTGGTCGGCTGGCGAATGGATTTTTCGTCAGATGCAAATGCAAATTTCGAAGGTTTACTGGATGTAAATCGAGAAATTTGCATGCCGCAGATGGCGGAAAAGACATCGCCAGACGCGCCGCCGAATTGTGCGGTGGTGCCTTAACAAAGAGGAATACAAAAACTACAATGCTGTTGAGGATGCAATTAATGCGGTAGTTCGTGGTAAAACGATTGCAGAACAAACCACTGTCGACGGTTATGCTGCGGCGATCGAAAATGCAATCAATGCGTTGGAATACAAGGGCGCCGACTACACAAAGGTTGATGCAGCCATTGCCAAAGCGAATGCCCTGAACAAGAATGACTACAAGGATTTCTCCGGTGTGGAAGCGGCGTCAAGGCTGTTGTCCGTGGTAAAAATATTACGGGCAGGCGTTGGCGCAGCGGTAGGCAATGCAGCCGCGGCAGGCGTCGCTGACGGTTACCTGGCTGACAGGGCACTCGTCGCAGGCGATGGGCAGCACCTCCACCTGGGTGGTGTGGCCGGGATGTCCGCCCATGGCCATCTGCACCCGCTGGGTGACGATGGCCCGTTCCTTGTAGATGCAGCAGCGCATGGTGGGCTGGGGACCGGGAATGATGGTTTCCGGTATGTTCAGCAGCCCTCCCGCAGCCTGTCTTCCCTGGCCAGGCGGGCTACTTCACGAAGCACCTTGTACTTCATCTCCTGAACGTTTGTGTCGAACTTGGGCACGATTTTCTCCTTCCGCGTCAGATTGTCGAAAAATTATCGTTAGGAATTTATCATTCCGATAACCGATTCGACATGCTTTTTCGTTTTCCTGCCGGATCAGCCGGAATAAATGCGATTTTTCTCCATTATATCGGCTTTCCCGCCGCGCGTCAACACAATTTCGCCCCTATGACACAGCAAACGACTCACCTGACATATAGGATAATATTTCGCCAACCACCGCGCACTGTTTGACGGCAGAGGAGTGTTTCCATCGATTCACAGGGGATGTGCGGCTTCATTCCGGGTGTATCGAAGGAAGTCCCGTCACGGATCTGCGAGATATCTCATAAAGAAAATTCTCCCTACCCATCACGTTCAAAGCCCCACGCACGGTTGCTGCCGGCGTGGGGCTGATCTGCCATCAGGAGGTAAACTCCTTCAGGAATTTCTCAAGAGCAGGAACGATTGTTCCGGGAAGCCATCTTGTACGAACGGCAAACAGGGTGGGGGCAAGCAGGTTTTCATCGTCCATCAGGTAGCCGGCAGTGGTATAGCACTGCGAACAGATCAGTGTGTGGCGATAGGGAGAAATTTCTTTCAGGTATGCGCCCACATTGGAATACAATTCTCCGCCGATGCCGTACAGGAAGACATTGCCCAGCATGACGCCGGAGGTATACAGGCGCTCATATCCCTCCTGATCGCCTTCCATTGAACCGAACCGGGGCGGAATGTCCTTGTTGACCGGAACCATCTGCGCCACCCGCTCGGATCGAAGTTCAATCTTATCCACATAATCGGTAATGCTCTTCTCAGCCCGAAGCAAATCAGCATAGTGACGCCCCGCCAGAACCGTCAGGTACTCATACGCGCCGCCCTCAACCGTGCTTTCCACCACCAGACCTGTTTTGAAATCAGGATAGCCATAATAGGTCATAAAGATGGGGTTCTGGTTGCCGTTGGCAGCAGGTGACCACATGCACACGGTGCCAGGATGACAGGTTTCGTAGGCGTTGCACACCACGCCGGGCAGATCGCCCGTGGAACCGCCTTTTCCGTCAATGCACCGGTTCAGGAACATCACGATGGCATGAACCGCATAGTTTGCAAAAACGGCAATGGTGTTGTCCTCGGCATCGGTAAAACGGATGAGCGCCAGCGTCTTGTCTGAATGGCCTGCGCCGTTGTACCCCATATGGAACTTGCCGTTGCCATCGTAAATCTGGTCGCGGTTCACATTCACATACGATTCTGAATAGCCGATACCCATGCGGGCCGGGCGCAGAGAACTCACCGCCTCCTTGGCTGCACTGATCACCCCGTCCCACACTCGCTGCTCATATTGCAGCTGGTGGGCAGCGATTTCCGGCTTCACGGCCATGAAGCGCTGAAAGTTTGCATCGTCCTTCAGTCTTTTGCCATGGCCCAGCGCAGGAACATTGTGGGTGTGGGTCGCAATGAGAAACACGGATTTCTCATCTACGCCGGTCTGCTCCGCAATAGCACGTGCCATGTCGGGGCCGTAATGAACCGCGCCAAGATCCATACTGACAAGCAGCACGGTAGTTTCATCGTTGGCAACGGCAATTGCGCGGGCAAACTGCGGATCAAGCGCCCCCACCAGGTAGTGGTCACCTATCTCCTCAGTAAAGAAACCTGCATACAACGGATACCATGATGCGTCCGGCGTGATCTCCCTGCGGGCTGCGCCGCAGCGTAGCGGAGTTTTCATGATGGATTGTCCTCCCTTCGTGATGAACAGTGCAGGGCGTCGAGTATGTACACGACGCCCTGCAGGTATGAACCGGATAATGCTTATTGGATGCTTTTGCTCAGTTCTGCACGGGTCTTGTAAAGCTTTTCAGTTTCGGTACGATAGTATTCCATGACCTCATCATAGCCAAATCCCTTGACCTTGGTCATCATCTCATCATACAGGCGGTCGAATTCAGCTTCGCTCTCCGCATAGGCCATCTTCCAGCTGTACTGCTTCACCACGTCGCCTATCTGGTTGATCATCAGCTCCAAGTCGGGATCGGGGTTGGTCAGACCAGCCAGGCCGGAATAGCTCTCGTTACAGGAATTGATCAGGGTGCCGTTGTTCTTTGCCCACTCGAAGATGTTGGCTGCGCCGTAGTCTTCACGCCACTGCTCCGTCACAGGATCAGAAGGCAGCGCCTGATAGGAAGACCAGCAATGATAATCAATCGCTTCACCGGTGGTTGCGGTAATGCTCTTGGCATTGCGCGGAGGATACTCCAGCTTGAACATACCGTCCTGATAGGTGCCGCCGCCCCATTCGTCAGGAATGGGTGTAGAGCCGTCACGTACGCACTGCAGGCCAAACTCGGTCAGTTCTGCCTTGCCATCGGCATTGTAGTCCCAGATCAGACCCTTGGGACCGATGCGGGATTCCATGGCGCCTTCATCGGTGCACAGCCAGTCAATGAACTGCAGGATGCGCTCGGGATATTCAGCCTTGGCACCGATGCCAAAGGTGCGGTATCCGCCAAATTCGCTGGCACCCCAGGCGAAGGGCGTTCCGGAGGTCATGGGCACAGGCTCCATGCCGCGGCCGGCAGCGGTATTGGCGGGGGTGTTGTAGCCGTTGTCACCATAGGGGCTAAACAGCACGCGGCCGGCAGCAAACTTGGCAGCATATTCGGAGTAGGACTGCGTGATGGAGTCGGGATCCAGCAGGCCCATCTGATTGGCCTCAAACATCCAGCGCAGGCCCTGAATATAGTAGCTGTCCTTATCCAGCAGTTCGGCCGTCACATCCTCCGTGCCATGCTGCATCACCAGGTTGAAGTTATATCCATTGTAGGCGCAGAACCAGGTGGCAAACACCATGTTGCGTCCGTCCCAGTCGGGGAAGTAGCTGACGCCATACACCGGCTGACCATCCTCGTTGACGGGATTCAGCTCCTGCATCTTCTTCAGGGCAGGCAGATAGTCCCACATATCCTTGATTTCAGGAGAACCAATAGCCTTGTACAGGTCATAGCGCATGACCGGAGTCACCGCATCCACAGAGGAGCAGGACAGTCCGGATACCAGCGCGTCATGCACAAAGGCCCACACAGCCTTGCCGTCGCCGGAATACTGTATCTGGGCACGCTTGATCAGGTTAGGCATATTTGCAGTAATGAAGGGCGCATTCTTTTCCAGGAAGTCGCCCTGATTCATGTCAAACAGCAGTCCGAGATCGCGGGCATCAGTAAAGTCAGTGCTGGTCACGCTGGCAAAGTTGAGCAGATCGCCCAGATCGCCCTCCACCATCAGGGTGGCCAGCTTGGAAGCACCGCCCTCCAGGTTGGTGGCTGTAATGTTCAGGCCGATGTTGAACTTGTCCTTGATCAGCTTGCCGAACCATCCGGACTGCAATCCTGCGAAATTGGCGTTTTGCGAGAACACGTCAATCTCGTAATACGGCAGTTCTTCAGCCTGAGTCATGGGAAGCGCCATGCAGCTGAGCAGCATGGCCAGACAGATCACCGAGCACAGAAACCGTTTCATGGAAAAACCTCCTTTTTCTTGTTGAAAGGGTTTTAGCCCTTTACAGCACCGATCATGATTCCCTTGACGAAGTACTTCTGAAAATAGGGATATACCAACAAAATGGGCAGCACAACAATCATGGACACTGTCATCTTGATGGAGGTAGGCGTTTGCGTGATCGTCATGTTGGCCAGCATTTCGGAGGATTCAGCTGTTTTGATGATGGTCGCCAGTGCCTCCGCCTCATTCATATAGCGGTAAAGCAGAAACTGAAGCGTATAAAGCCGCTTATCGGAAATGAGAAAAAGCGTATCCTGAAAGGAGTTCCACTGCCCTACTGCCGAGAAAATCGTGATTGTTGCCAAAATTGGCAGGCAAACAGGAAGGATCACCCAGGCAAAACGGGCCATGTAGCCTGCGCCATCCATCTGCGCGGCATCCTCCAGCGCGGATGGAATGCTCTCCACATAGGTCTTGACCAAGATAATGCTGTATGGTGCAACAATGGTCGGCAGAATGTAGACCAGAAAATTGTTCAGCAGGTGCAGGTTCATCATATTGATATACCAGGGAATGACGCCGGCATTGAAATACATGGTGACCACGATAAACCTGTAAACCAGCTTATGGCCGATCATGTTCTGCTTGGTGAGCAGATATCCCAGGAAAGCCGAGGCAAACACCGACAGCGTGGTGCCGATCACCGTGCGTGCCAGGGATACTATGGCAGCGGTGAGAATACCCGATATTTTGAAAATCTGAATATAGTTTTCAAAATGGACTCCCTTGGGAAACAGAGTGATCAGTCCGCGCGCGGAAAGTGCATTATCACTGATCGTGTTGATAAACAGGTAGTAGAACGGGAACACGCAGATCAGCGTAAACACCGTCAGCAGAAGAACGTTGATCAAGTCGAAGCATACGTCTCCTGGGGAGCGGTGAATGCGGCGGTTGGCAAAAGCCTGCTTTTGAGATATGTGCAGCATAACCCTCGTGCCTCCTTACATCAACGATTCGCCGCGAACCAGCTTGCTGGCAAAATTGGCGCTCATGAGCAACACAACGCTCACAAGGGATTTCAGCATGCCTATGGCGGTTGCCAGAGAGAAGTTGCGATTCACCATGCCGATATTGTAAACGTACAGGTCCAGCACCTCGATGGTATCCTTATTCATGGGGTTTTGGAATACAAAGTAGCTTTCCATACCTGTGTTGATGAAGTTGCCGATGCTCAGCATCAGCAGTACAAAGAAGGTGGGCATCAGGCCCGGCACAGTGATGTGCATGATCTGCTGTATGCGGCTTGCTCCATCCACCTGGGCGGCCTCATACAGTTCCTGATCGATACCGGCGATAGCCGCCAGATACAGGATGGAATTCCAGCCCATGCTCTTCCACAGCTGCCACATCGTCATCTTCAGCCACATATGGTGGCCGTCCGCCAGGAAGTTCACCCCTTTGTCAATCACATTCAGGCTGATCAGTGCCCGGTTGACAAAGCCGGTATCCACCGAAAACAGGGCAAACGCCACGGAAAATACCAGTACCCAGCTAATAAAGTTGGGCAGTGTGGCGCAAACCTGGATCAACTTGTAGTAGCGCTTGGAGCGAACCTGAGACAGCTGAATGGCAAAGATCATGGGCATAATGGAAGCAAGCATGTTCAAAGCGCTCATACCAAGGGTGTTTTTCAGCACCCGAAGGATTTCCGTCGTCTGGGCAGGGGTGTTGACCAGACGGACAAACCACTTGAAGCCCACATACTGGCATTTATCCAGCGGAAAACCGGGCCGGTAGTTGTAGAATGCGTATCGCCAGCCGGCCAGGGGCAAATACGAAAAGACAAACACAAGCACCAAAAAGGGCAATATCATTAAAAGAAGCTTTATGCTGTCCATGCGCTTGGAGCCCAGTTTGCGTTGCATAAGCTCCCTCCTCTCAGGCAGAATGTAAAATACGGCCTGTATTTGGCTATATATTACCTCATCCCGATTTGTGAAACAATGAAGAATTCTCGGATCCTACACCACGATTTTACGAAAGTACGTATGATTGCACAGGAGTCCGCATTGACATCCGCGCTTTTTTCTCTTATACTGAAGCATGTAAGATGAGTGAGTGACGATATATGGACATTCACGCCCGATTGGCAGCGCAGTAGGCACCCTTTCCTGGAGTTTCCCACTTACAGAACGCTGCCGGGAACACGCACATAATATGCCATTATCTCATCAGTAGGCATGCAGAAACAAGCTGCGAAGCGGGGGGATTGGTTTGGAAAAGCGCAAATCCGGTCTGCAATGGTGGTTTAACCTGAGCATTTCCAGGAAGACGCTGCTGATGCAAAGTGTCATCATCTTCTTGCCGCTGGCGATTCTTGTCTATTTCCTGCTGAGCGTTTCCTATATGGACTATGCCTCTCATGCGGCCAAAACCAGCTATGAATACGCGCGCTTCACGCTGGACAGCCTGGAAGCAGAGATGATGCAGATCAAGTCTGCCTGCAATGTACTGCTGAACCACAGCCAAGTGCAGAATCTGCTAACCCATCCGGAGGCGGTGGAAGATCCCGCAGAAATGGAAAAGATGGACTTTTGGATTTCCAGCACCACCGGACTGCGTCGCCGCGTGTTCAGCACAACCCTTTATGCAACAGAGCATGCCTGCGCGGCCGCGCAGGAGGCCTTCCCTATATGGACCGAGCCTGCTGCCGGAACAGGCTGGCGCTTTACCCCGCAAAAGGGCAGTTTTTCCTCCTCCATGAGCTGGGTTCAGGAGATATATGTGGGTGATACGCTGATGGGTGTGCTATGCCTGGAGTTGCAGCCAGATCTTCTGTCTGAAACGCTGAACAAGCTGTCCAGGGTTATCGGCGGCTACTGCATCGCCTACCGCGAAGATACGGAACAGGTGGTCGGCGGACGGCTGGAGGATATCCGTGTGTCCGATGACGTTTTTGAAATGTGTAAAGACATGCCTGAGGGCTATCAGCTGATTAACCATCATGAGTATGTGGGGCTGATTCACTGCAGCACCATGAACATCAGCTTTCTGACCTTTTGCAATACGGCCCTTTCAGCCAATTTTGTCAGCAGTTACCTGATGGATTTCAGCATCATCGCCGGCATTCTGCTTCTGATGTGCGCCCTGGCGGTTGCATTGAACCATTACAGCATCACGCGTCGCATCAAAAACCTGTCAGGCCATATCAGCAGGCAGGCCAGCAGTCTTCAGTCGCTGAGCACCCTGAGTTCACTGACACGTCTTCAGGTGGACGGCACGGATGAAATCGGAACACTGGCCAGCAACTATAACATTATGCTGGAGCATCTGCTGCTGTCAGCCCAGCGGGAGCATCAGGCTGAGCTGCTCCAGCAGACAGCACGGTTCAGTGCCCTGCAGGCGCAGATTCAGCCTCACTTTCTGTACAATACTCTGGAATCCCTGCGGATGATGGCAGATGAAAGCGAGGCCGTTGAGGTTTCTGAAATGCTTTTTGTGCTGGGCAAGCTGATGCGCGGCAGCATCAGCGGTAAGGAGCAGGAAATCACTATGGCCAGAGAGCTTGAAAACTGTGTGTATTATCTGAAGCTGAGCAAGCTGAGGTTTGAGGCGCTGGAGTATTCGGTCACCTGTGATATTGATGCTTCATCTCTGGTATGTCCGCGGTTCATTCTGCAGCCCCTGGTTGAGAACAGCATTCATCATGGCATTTCCCGCACGCGCAGCGCAGGAATTGTGCGGGTGCATGTATACCGCCAGGGGGACCTGGTTTTCATTGATGTAGAGGATAACGGCAAAGGCATTTCTCCGGACAGGCTTGAGGAAATCCGCGATGCCATGGAAAATGGAAACGGTCTGAAGCAGGAGCAGGGCGGCATTGGGCTGTGCAATGTTCATCATCGGCTGCAGATCTACTTTGGCGGAAGGTCCGGTCTTTCCCTGTACAGCACATCCGGCGCGGGCACGCTGTGCAGAATCACAATCGACCGAAGCGATGGGAGCAGAAATCACGTGCCGTCCTGCTCTGCAGGAGAAGCAATTCATAAGGAAAGGGAGGGACGCAAGCTGTGAAGGGGGATTTTCCGCCGCCCCATGGGATGAAAATTATGGTGGTGGATGACGAGGTAAAAATCTGCAACGGCGTTGCCCGCTTCATTAGGAAGCGCTGGCCGGAGGTTGAGGTTTCCATTATCAGCAATGCTATTGATGCCCTTGCTTCCATCCGGCACCAACTGCCCGATCTTCTCATCACCGATCTTCGCATGCCGGAGATGGATGGTCTGGAATTGATGCAGCAGGCCCGGGAGCTTGGCGTGCAGCACAGCATTGTTCTGACAGGATATGATGAATTTGATTTGATGCAGCAGGCCATCCGGCTGCGGGCGCAGGATTATCTGCTTAAACCCGTTGACAAGGAGCAATTGTTCCAGGCTGTAGAAACGGCATGGAAAAACTGCTGCACGGCTGCCGTCAATGCGGCGCGGCTGGCCATGCAATATGGCGTAGAAACAGATACTCCGCTTTGGCATGAGCAGTTGCGGCTACTGTTCATGGGAGAAAAGAGCGCGTATCTGGTTCAGATGACGCATGATCAGTTCCCTGCAGCTACATTCCTATCCTGTGCAGCCTGCTGGACGCTGGATTCCGACGAGCCGCCCTGCGGCACTTGGCTGCTGGCCTGTTCGGCCGATTTGCAGCAGCATCTTGTTGGCATTCTGGATGAGCAAAGCATTCCTTGGCGGGAGGTTCGCCAGGAAAGCGCCGGATTGCATACCGCATACAGAGATCTTTGTCAAATACGGGCAGGAGATCAGAACGAGCTTCAGGTTGCCTTTGACTGTTCTCCGAAGCATCCGGAGGCACTGGCAGCGCTTCTCGCGGCACAACTGCGGGACAAATCGGCCCTGTATGCACAATTATGCACAGTGCAGAGGCTTCTGGGAGATTGCCGCCGCAGTTGTGACAGCTGGCGTATTCTGCTGGCACTGCGCCAGTCGAAGTCCCTTGATTGTTCCGCTCTGGCCTCCGCCCTGCTGCAATACAGCAGTCCCGAATCGTCCTTGTCCCCCGCTGTCAGAACTGCGTGCAGCATCGTGGACGAGCATTATGCGCATGAGTGGAAACTGTCAGAGATTGCCGGGCAGGTATATGTATCCCCCAACTATCTCAGCACGATATTCCATCAGGAAACAGGTCTGACCTTCACCAGCTATATCAACAAGGTTCGGATTGAGAAGGTGTGCAACCGTATGGCAGAGGATGAAAGTGCCAGTCTTGTCGAAATCGCATCTGGCGCCGGATTTACAAACTCCAACTATTTTTTCAAGGTTTTCCGTCAGGTCGTCGGCATGACGCCAGGCACCTTCCGCAGCCTGGTTCGAAGAAACTGATGCATCCTGTACCAAATCCATCCTCCGTATAATGGAAGGCACCATCTTCCTGGCACAGTATTTATCCGGCAGGGAGCATGCCTTGACCGGAACACTCTGCTGCACCATCAAAGGAAGAGGCGCTGCTTATCGCCATAAGCGCGTCCCTGTCCAGCTTTCTTCCCTTGCCGCCAATATCAATATGGCCAGAGAACCTGTCAGTTCTCCGGCCATATTCACAAAGCAATTATCAGCCAAAAAAGCGCACCTGTCAAAGACAGGTACGCGTGTATTATTATGCTCTTACTCCTTAGGATTCTCCTCGACCTTCTTCTTGCGGGGCGCGCGGGGCTTCTTGACGGGAGCCTCGGCGGGCGTTTCAACAGGCGCTGCTTCAACAGCCGCCTTGGGCTTGCGGCCACGCTTTTTCGCAGGGGCCTCGGCAGGAACCTCAGCGGGCGTCTCCGCAGGAACCTCGGCAGGAGCCTCTTCCTTCACCTTCTTGGCCCAACCTGTACCTTTTCAGAGGGAGGCATTTCGCCCCCGTTATCCTTCCGGGAGAAGGTGTACACCGCGTCCTTGCTCATCAGGAAGGGCGTAGAGTGCTCCTTCATGCCGGGGCCGCCCACGCAGGAATTCACGCAGGAGCTCATCTCCATGACATAGCCGGTGATGTGATGCTCGCGGATATCCTTAAGCGTCTGGATGCAGCGGTCCAGCCCATCCACCGCCACTGACTTGTACCTGGCGCGCTTCTCTGAGGGAATGGTCTTGAGGATGCCGCCGGGCACGGGATACACACGGCTGATGGTGTGGTGCATTTCCAGCGCGGCGGGATCCTCCGCGCCGCCCGCTGCCACGCCCTCCCTGCGCAGCCATTCCCGCAGCTCGTCATACATCAACACCGCATCAATCACGCCACTCTGCTGGGCCTCATACTTCTTGGAAATGCACGGGCCGACAAACACCACGCGGATGTCGTCCCCATGGGCCTGGCGCAGCATCCGCGCATGGGCCACCGCAGGCGACGGCACCGGTGCCAGTTGATCCAGCAGATCGGGAAAATACTTTTCCACCAGCAGGTTCACCTTGGGGCAGCAGGTGGTGATGAGGTTGGGCATCTTTCCTTTTTCCGCCAGCGCGGCATATTCCTCGCTGACGGCCGTTGCGCCGATAGCGGTTTCCTCGATACCCGCAAAGCCCAGGCGCTTCATGGCGGAGGACAGGGAGGCGAAGGTTGCCCCCTCCGGCAGCGCCGCAATGAAGGACGGCGCAACGGAGGCGTAGACCTTCTCACCCCGGTCGATCATGGAGCAGACCTTCTGCACGTCGCTCTCAATCTGCTTGGCGTTCTGCGGGCAAATGAGGGTACACTTCCAAACTGGATTTTATCGTCATTGCGGATCGCAAGCGGATTACGAAGGAGAGCTTTGAGCGCTGGTACGCCTGCCAATCCACTTATGTAAAAGTCAGCGACAGACCGTTAGCAGAGCAGAGGCGCATAGCGCGGGAATACGGTCGCAAGCAAGCCGAAACAAGGACATCATCACGGTCTTCCCCGAAAGCACGCAGAAAAACAGCACGGCGCTGGTGCTGAAAGCCCCTAAGACGCCCACAAGTATCCGCAAGGTTTTCCTTCCGAAAACGGTAGCTGAGATGCTCGTCGCCTGGAAAATGGAGCAGGACGCAGCGATTGAAGCCATCGGCAACGAGTACGCCGATTTCAATCTGATAATTGCAACACCGGTTGGACTGCCTTGCGAATCTGCACAGATCCGTAAAGCACTGAAGGACCTGATCGAAGAAAACAATCTGCCGCCGGTCGTCTTCCACAGCCTTCGGCACTCCAGTATCACCTACAAGCTCAAGCTAAACCAGGGCGACATCAAGTCCGTACAGGGTGACTCCGGTCACGCGCAGGCATCCATGGTTACTGACCAGTATTCCCACATTCTCGATGAGAACCGGCAGGAAAACGCGAAGCTGCTTGAAAAGGCATTCTACAACGGACGCGGGGCAGAGCCGGAAGCCGAAGTCAAGCGGAAGCAGATCGCCATGGTCGATCAGATGAATGCGATGGGCTTCGATCCGCTCCAGCTGGCAAAGGTACTCAGCAACCCCGATATGGTGAAGATGCTCCAGATACTCGCCGGTAGCGGTGCTGCGACATAAAAAAAGACCTCCTGTGGCGAAATGATACGTGCCATAGGAGGTTCTTTATGCCCGATATTCATCTTGTTACAGAGGAACGATCAAAATAGCCAAGAGACAAGGCCAGCGCCAGCATATGCTTACAAGCATCCCTTACAAAACGCGGGACATGAACAGCGTTCCAGAGATGTTGCATATTTTTTGCCCGAAGATTTGCTTGTGAAACAGCGGGTATTGTTTATCCGATCTATTTTCTCAAGTGGCCCTACTGTATAGTCAACTTTGTATATATCATTCCTACAAATGTTTGCATATATATCAGCTTGATACGTTGAAGGCGGAAGCGTCGGAAGCTTTGTCGCAGCGTTCGAGCGCCGTACAATTATCCTTGTTTCTATCGTGCCATTGTCATTATTTTTTTCTCCAAGAATACCTGCCTTTAGCAGCCGGCGATAAGCATTTTGAATAGTTTTCTTGTTTTGCTCATCTGAGCCAGACAAATCGCTTATCAGAGCATTCTTAGGGCTATGCTTACGTGGTGCTCTTTCCAGATAATCAATAATGACCCTGTTTTCCCGCATTCTTTTCTGCCACTCTTGATAGAGTGCCGCAACTAACTCTTTGCGTGCTTCTTCAACTTCTCTTTGTTCTTTAGTTGGAATGAATCTTGTATGACCAATTCCCCGGAAAGTATTTTTGCCGTAACCCTTCATAATCATCCAGAAATGTATCCATATGATCCTGAATGGTAGCAATGTCTCCATTAGTTTCTGCAAAGAGCACTTCCGAGAACAAGTGCTCAACCGTTTCCGGTTCTTTTTCCCACAGCTTTATAACACCAGAAGATGGATGCATTCTGCTATTATCCATAAATAAGGAGAAGTCTTTTTTTGCAGCAGTGAAGCGATCTGCAAAAGAAGTAAATGCATCCTTGGGTTTTAACCACTCCTTACGCCATGTCGCCATAGCGCGCCATTTGAATAGTTCATCGTGTTCTGTACCATAAATCCAGTCGATACTGTTCTCATAGCGCTGGATCAATTCATGCAAGTTCTCTAAATTCATATAACAAAGCACCTCCAGCAATCATTGAAACACTTTAGCCAACAAAATCAGATACGGCACCATATGCTGAGAGCATGACCTTTTTCTTTGCACGGGTCATGGCAACGTATAAAAGGCACCGTTCGCTAGCCATCGCTGCTTCTCTTTCGGCAGGATCGGTTCTGTTTACAGCAGATTTCAGTGGAATGTAATTCTTATTGGCAGCAACAATAAAGACAGTGGTAAATTCGAGCCCTTTTACGCGATGCATCGTTGCTAGCCTTACACCCATACGGCTGCGGTCATCTGCTTGTCTGCGCTTTATCTCAAAACTATCGATGCCTGCTTCTGTGAGATACTTCTTGTAATCGTCAATAAGGGGGTTCGTTCTTGCTACAACGCAGATTTCTCTCGGATCAATTCCCGCTGCAATCTGTTCCTGTATGCGCTTGATCAGTTCTTCGGCTTCCTGATCCTGTGTTGCAAAGACAGAAACCGTTGGCTGATCACCATGATTAAGGGAAATATAGCCTTTTCCATCATCGATACCATCGTCAAGGTCATCAAAAGATAGTCCCTCAAGTACATTCATAGCGCTGTGTCGGATCTCTTCGGTTGTACGATAATTCATCCGCAGCTTACCGGATCGTCCCTTCACGTTGATGCCACAGCGCGACAGAATGACCTTATTCTTATAAATCCGCTGATGCGCATCACCCACGATAAACAGATCATTGATATGCTCGCTTCCAGCGATAGCACGGAGCAGACGATATGCGCTTGGGCCAAAGTCCTGACCTTCATCCACGATCACTGAGGCATACAGTCTGACTTCGGGACCTGTTGTCAACAGCTGGGCACATTCATTCATCGCACAGGCTGCATCACACACTTTTTCCGCATCCATCATTGCGCGATACTCTTCAAACACTTTCCATACACGCATACGAAGTTTTCTATCAAGTCGGATGCCCCGGCCGGGCCTCGGTGCCTTTGCATATTCACCCACCGTCTGAATGTTCTGCGCCTGAACAACCGTTTCCCATTCTTCCTGGAAGAAGCCTTCTGGCAGATCAAAGTCCTCGCCGGTAAAGGATTCCGCTTTCTTCCACATATCAGTGATTTGCTCTCCATACACGATGGTATAGGGATACTCATGCGCACGAAGATAACGGTTGACCCACTGATCCAGGTGGACGACCTCGATGTGTTTCATGATATCAGGTGTGCAGATTTTCCTTAGGTTTTCCTGGATGTCTGCGGCCAGATTCTCCGTAAAAGTGGTAAAAAGGATCCGTTCATTACCTAGGCAGTGCGATGCGAGTTCCTTAGCCCGGTGCATAGCAACAACAGTCTTTCCAGTACCCGCGCCGCCCAAAATCCTAGCAGGGCCTTTGTACTCCTTCCGAACGATTCTGCGCTGTGAAGGATGAAGATAGACGCGCCACAGCTCCAAAGGCGCATTCATCATCGCCTTCAAATCCTCTTCGCCATCTGCCACATAGAATTGCATCTTGGTAATCGGATTCTGTAGAGCAGTTGCCATATCTCCTGCTTTTTCAGCAGGTGTTTCTCCATAAAGTTCCGCGATTACCTCTTTGGGATCAAGCCCGATACGCACATAATCAAGCGCTTCAAATGCATCTCGTGGCATTTTTCCTTTCGCCGCGTCAAAACTTAAATCGGTCAGTGTCCGCACATAAGCAATCAGTTCTTCCGGCACGCCCAGCTTTTTCAGCAAATCGTCACTGAGCGAGGCAAACAACGTTTTTTCCTCTGAAGATGACGCCTCCTCTGGCTGTGCTGTAGCCTGCGTTTCGTATATCTGGATGCTTCCAGTTGTATGGTTCAGTATACAGCGTTTCCTGATCGCCCAATCGTAGGCCTCGTCATGGTGATCCACCCAAAGGAGAAGATGCACATTAGTACCTTCTTCGCGAATCAGAATGGCGCGATATGTGTCATCTATCCGAACGGAACGCATATTCGGATCAGATGCATTCTGAATCTTTTCATAATTGAACCCATTTGCCTCTGGATTCGAGCGGAACTTTGACAGAAACTCCATTACCTTGTTTTGTTTACTTTTGGGCAGCGCTGCAAATGAGTTGAAGAAATCCTGTGAAATCGCGACTGTTGCTTTAGCCATTGCTTAAACCTCCTTCAGGGCGAGCGATACGCCTTCATAATCTGGGCCGTATACCTTCCAGCCCTGAGTTTGCAGGAACGCCTTATAATCCGATTCGTCTTCTGATTGTACAAGTACTTTCTTTTCACTCCATTGAAATTCCGACATGGGTGCATCATCCTCATCGGAGTACAAACCAGCTTCTGGTGCAGAGATTCCTTCATCGCGAAGTCGTTTTGCCATTTCAATCAAATCCTGATCTACGAGGCCCTCAATGATATCTTTCCAGTTGTGGTCAATGGTTATGGCGTCGGTCGGTTTAGGCCCTTCATCAATCAACTGATCATAGGCATGAGCAGCAATACCGCTTTCTGTGGCGAGCAGCGATTTTGGTACAAATTGCAGGAGGTTTCCTGCGTACAGGAAGCCTCGCCAAGCTGGGATCAGTTGCTTTTCGGTCAGACTGTCATCGAGAATAGCAACAAGGGTTACCTTGCTTTCATCGAAGATCCGCACAGGCTTTCCGTCAGCGTCCGTTCCGCCTTTTACACCATCAGCAGGCAGACAAACATAGATACGCAGACCGGAAACCCGTTCATGAATACCGATCAGCACCTTTTTAAATACTGGAGCAGATACTGTCCAACGAAGCTCTGGCAGGACAGCATACCCTTTTTTCCATTCTGCCATATACGACTCGCTACCAGATTCCCGTAGTTTCAGCATGCCGAGCGCCGTTGAGGAGGCGTAAGTACGGAACAGCTGATCTCCGTCAGGAGCTGCAAGATACTCAAGCAGAAGATCAAAAGAAGATTTTTTGCTGACTTCTCCAAGGTGATGCTTTCCAAGAGCCTGCTTTGTCAGATCTGCAGATGCCAGCGCTTCAGGTGCAAGTACCTCTTTTGCCGTTGATTCTTCCTTCCGGTCGCACTTTTCCATGACATCCTGCCAAGTGAGAGACCAGACATTCCATCCAAGTCCTTCACGTATAGCCATTCGTTTCTGTGCGTCAGTCCCAGCAATATCGATGTGATAAGATTTTCCATCAGTAAACACTGCTACAGGCTGACGCCCGGGGTTGCGCTGCGGACGGAATATAAAATCTGGTTTAGATGAGATCTTTACACCATGATCACCTGTCAGTGGCACCTGGAGTTCAAGACGCCACAAGTTCTCACCAATGGTCAGAGTATAACCTTCCTTACCGCCGACAACAGCTTTGTTCATTTCAATCCGTTTTCCGCTTACCTTGGCAAGAGACAATGCCTCCAGGAACTTTGCTTCAAGCAGGCTATCAAGCAGAGTGTTCACGGAAATCTGGCGGATATTCGGAATTTTCTCCAACGAATTGCGACCGCTCAAAATTTGTTTGAGCATGTCTACCGCAATCCGTCTGGAAATCTGATTAATCCGATTAGACTGACGATATCCATATACACAGTGATAACATCCGTCTTTATCAGGATCAGATGCGCAGGAACAATTCTCCATTGCTTCAAGCGCCAGTTGGAAGAGATCCATCATGGCGTTTTTTCCGGCTGTCAGCTGCTTCAGATAGCCTGTGCCACCTGGTACAGTATCGTAAATCACCATATAAGACTTACGCACTTCAGAGTCAGGCTCCGGCACATCCACCACAGTAAAATGCAGGTGATCCACACTGCCAAACTTCTTTCTAAGACCCAGCATAATGGCAGCGGCGAAGGATTCTACTTTCTTGGCATCTTCCATTTTGATTGCAGGAATCAGGATACGGACTGCCTCTGACACAAATTCACGATACAGGAACATGCAGTTGTCAAAAGGATTCTTGATACCTTGCTGTTTAGCCTTACACGTGGATGTATGCGACGGATACTTTGCTCCTCTCTGTACCATGCCGCAGTAATGGCAGACAGTGAACCCTTTTCTCGGTTGGGTAATACCAGCCACGGGAAATGCTTTTCCCATGACATCGCTCTCTCCGAAGTTGATCTCGCGCATTGTCGCTTTCTTCACGAAATCATATCCGAACGGCAGGTCTCCGCCTGTTGTGCGATAGCCATAAAGAACATCCTTCTCCTCATCCACGTCCACCAACAGCTGCCGGGTATAGTAGCGCGAAGTTCTATCATCGCTCTCGTCACCGCTACGGGCCGCTTCGTATTTCATATCAGAATATACAGTCCGTGGACGAATCATCGTACACTTCTGATCCGTATCAGCCCAGGCAGGTGATCCGCATCGCGGACAGGTGCTCACATTGTGCAGGGTGGAATCCTGTGCCGCGTAGTTGCAGTTCGGGCATAGTCTCCAAGTCTCAGGCTCAGAGGTCTTGACATCGATTCGACTGATCTCAAGCCTTCTGCCCGCAGCATAGAAGGAATTGTATGGCGCAAATTCAGAGATGGCTGCTGCAGCGCCACGTCCATACTCGTAGGTCACTTTATCCGTCTCATCATAGGGATTGGTGACTTCCTCCGGACGCTTTCTGCGAGTTAGTACCGCTTTCAGCGTGATCCCTGCCTCCGGGAAGGCATAGTTCGGCAGGATACCTTCATCTGACAGGAAATTGAAGGTGTTCCTACCATTCATGGCATCCACAACACTGCGGAGCGCTTTTCTTTCATCGTACAGTTCTTTCTTCTGTGCTTCAAACGAAGAATCCTTGGGGAGAGCATCCAGATCGTCAATTGCCTTTTTAAGCTTTTTGATGTCATCCTGTAGGCGATCCCTATCCTTTTTGACCTCTGTAAAGGAAACCAACAGGCGATGCTCTGGATTATCATTATCCTCACCGAGAACAAACGAATGCAGCCGTTCACGGGTGTCCTCTTCAAGCTTATCTCCGAACATGCCAATGAACCGACGTTCCAGCCGGGCCATGTTACTGTGCATATATGTGAGAAGATTAAACGGGAATTCACCAGTTGGTTTGACCTCTTTGTCTACACGGCTCAGGATACCTTTGATCTCGCTGGGCACTGCTGTTTCGGCGATGCCGGATTTCACCCAGCAATCAAAGCAGAACGCCATAAACTGACGTTCCAGCACTGCTGAGGCGTTCAGGAAAACCGCAGGCGGTTCGACAGCGCCTGAGATCATCTCAGTGGGTTCTTGATAGAAGTAAAGGTCGTGCTGCTTGGTTCCGGCTACCGTCACGGTAAAGGCATTGCCGTCCTTACGGCCTGCTCGTCCAATACGCTGAATATACTGTGCTTGTCCCGGTGGAACCTGGCACAGAACCACTGTGGACAGATCGCCGATATCGATACCCATTTCCAGTGTTGGTGTACAGGAAAGAAGGTTCGGATCCCAGGCCTTGTGCTCCGCTTTTCCATGTTTAAAAGCATCTTCCAGGGCTTCACGGTCAGGGCGATTCAACAGACCGGTATGCTCGCTTGCATGAATCCGAATGGGATCTCCCTGGCTGTAAATGCGGAAACTCACATCAAGAACACTGTCCATGGTTTCATAGGTGCCGCCACAGTCTTTTCGGAGGCACGGTACACCAGACCAATGCGCTGCATCTTTTTCATGTACCGAGAGCAATTGTCCGCAACGACTACACCGCATCTGTGTCACTTCCGAAGTGACATGGAAAAACTCCGGATTCAAGCCGAACACAGGCATTCCTTTGGGGCCTGCCATTCGGTTCAACAATCCAGCCTTCTCTGCTTCGCTGACGATCAGACTGATCGCATCAGCATACCCTGGCACTTCAATAGCAGTTTTATCAATGGTCTGCAGAAATTTGAGCGTATACCAGCACTTGGGGGACAGCATCTCAAAGTTGGCACTGCCCCAACTGGAATTTGAGCCAGCCACAAAAAGAGGCGTAACAAAGCCATCCGGCATCCATGCATTTATGCGACCGGAATTGGGAGACAGGACATACTCGTTTCCGCCCGATTCCACATAGCTTGCATAAAGCGGCAGCGCAAAAGCCCCGTTCTTTCGCATATGCGTAACCCACAGATGGAGAAAGCCGACCAGTTTTTCCTTCGTCAAAAGTCCACGGATTCCAGCCTCGTTTTCAATACGCGGCAGAACATTATCCGCAACACGCTCAATAATCTCTTCGTCCACGTCGGCCATGGATGCACCGCTACGCTCCAGTGTCCGACCAATATGACTGCGTCTTCCGTACTCCAGCAACGCTTCCAACGCAACACGACGCTTTACATCACCCAGCAGCGCTTTGCCTGCGGCCTCATTCGGGAATTTGCCCGTTGTGCGCAGAACCTCATACGCATGGTCATCTGACATATTGAATGGAATGAAGGTATCCACGAAAGAGCCTTCATCCATTTTCGACACCCAGTAATCATTCATAGCCTGTCCAAACTGACTGAGGGATAATCCTTCACCGCCAGCGTCCACAAAATGCTGCATGGCGATTCGGAAGGTTGATCTCCAGGTGCGTGCGTTGAAAAAACTGGCGCGGTGCGAAGCATCCTGCACGTTGTCGCTGAAAGCCAACAGTTTCTTGTCGTCATTGAATCGGGACGCATACACGCGGGAAATTCCTGCGCTGATGGCTGTTGCGCTTCGGAGACCAATCATGATCAGGCTGTGTTCTCCGCCGCAGAAGGGGCAGATGTAATTTTTGTGTTTTGATTCTGGCAGGATATACCACACCGGAATTGTGCCTTTGCCGCAGACGTTACATTTTCCAGAGCCCTGATCCAGCTGTACATTCTGACAATCCGGACAATAGCGGTACGGCTGATGGATCTGAGAGTCGTGCTTGTCCTCCTCCGAGCGGGGGAAGATCATGCGGATATGCTTGTCAGCGGAAAAGTATTGATTATAGAATGCACCAAGATCACGGATGATGACACGCCCGCTCTCGTCTTCGACCCCAGCCCAACCGGTCGCGCCACAATCGTGACAGTTGACAACAGGCAGATATCGGGCTTGGTCTGCGATTTTCTGGTTCAGGTCAGATTCCAGCATAAGCTCCGACTGCTGCCCATCCACTTTGGCCATAACCCGCCGCAATTCCCGCATCCACACCTGAATCTGTACCTGCAGGAATGGGCGCAAGTGCCCGCCGCTGTCCTTAATTCGAGCATGACTAATCAGCGCCAGCATGGATTCCACGATAGCAAGAGCATTTTTTCCCGCCATTTCTGGGTAAACATTAATCAGCTGAGCCTGAATCTCAGATATCGTACGAATCTTGCTGTCCATGACACCCATCAGACTTTGGAAGAAAGAGTGATGCATCAGCTTTTCAGACAGCGCCACCCTTGCTTCATCTGAGGTCGATTCTGCAGGTCGATTGTCTTCTTCAAACCATGCGCAGATAGCATGCTCCAGATAACCTTCAGCGTCTTCTTCCTGCGCCAGCAGGTTCAGCTCCCGGGCTTCAGCTTCCGTAGGCATTTTATACAGATTGACTTCGGCGCTGTCCAGGAATTCATGCCCGGTCAGGCGATCTTCGGTAACGATGGCTTCTTTGTCAAAGACCTCACCGAAAATATTCTGAGCATAATCAAGCAACGCCTGAGCGGAACCTTCTCCACCCATGGTAGCGGAGGTGCCAACACAGCAGAGGTCGCCTTCCGGAATGTTCAGACGGCTCTTTAGACGGCGGATCAGGCAAGCCAGGTCAGTGCCCTGCGCGCCGTCAAAGGTATGCAATTCGTCCACTACAATAAAGCGCAACGCGCCGGTAGTATCGTTACGGCTCCAAAGCCGCGCGTCTTCTGGCCTAACAAGCAAGTAGTCCAGCATCTTGTAGTTGGTCATCAGGATGTCCGGCGGGCTGTTCAGGATGGCCTCATGGTCAGTGATGATGGCATCCTTTTGCATGGTTTTTCCTTGGGTGCCACCAAAGCCACCCACATACATTCCGGCAGTGATATTCCCGCGAAGCTCATCACTTCCGTGGATCAGGCGAGCAATACGAAGCGCTTGGTCCGAGGCCAAGGCATTCATGGGATAGATGATAATCGCTTTGATTCCCGGCTCACCCTTGTGAGCATAGCAATACTCCAAAATCGGGTACAGGAAGCACTCCGTCTTGCCGGAGCCAGTACCCGTTGCCACCAAAGTAGACACAGTATCTGTACCGCACAGGCGGTCGAATGCCCTGTTCTGATGAACGTAAGGCGGATAAGAAGGGTGCAATGCCTTGAACCTTTCGTTGCCTTGTTCGGCCACACGGAAAGGCAGCTTGACCGAGATGTATGGCTCATGGAAGAAATTGTTTTCCCGTTCCATGAAGCGACGAATACTCCCGCGGAAAACCGGCGTCGTGATTGGATACGACGCATCCATATATTCAATCAGACTGTCCCGGAAGCGGGAGGCAAGAACAGAGGGAATCATAAGCGGAACCTCCTGCGCAGATTAGGTCTTGTCTTTATCTCCAAGGATTACTCGGCTTTTCAGCTCTTCGTGAAAGCGCATCATTCGGTATCTGAAGAACGCTTCATAATCATCGCTGAAAACGCCGTTCTCCTCCGCCAACGAGATCAGGTGTGTCTCCATGGCGGAATCAATATGGTCGGGATTACGCTTCATATACTCGGCCATGTATTTAGAAGGCGCTCTGTCCCGTATAGACCGTTTATTCAGAAAATCATCCACGATTGTAATGTTAGCGATGTGATTGACTCGCCAATCCTGAACCTCTGGATGGTTCTTCCTCATATACGCCCTGGGGAAGAAGTGGTGATAATTCTTGCTGTTAGCCTGTCTCAGCCAGTCATTAGCTATTTTCACAATTGCGTTATCCGCAAAGGACTTTGGCTCATGGTAAGCTAGTATGCAGAGCATACCTTTGATGAAGGCTGAACCTGCGGAGAAGTATCCATGACCAACTAGCGACTCATACGAGATATCGATGGGATAGTCATAAACCGGCAGTTTACCATCCAAAATCTCATCAATGCTTCTGATATCCTGTGTCAGCTTGGATTCGGCGGCATTGGAAAACCGGCTCGACAAAACGCAGTGCCAGAAATAATCCTCAAGATACCGCCTCTGATCGTCCAACGGCTTATCCTTGTGATAATAGAAGTAGTAAGCGAAGGGTACGATCAGTGAATCGTAAGGCAGCAGCTGTGAAACCGGTATCCTGTAGCTGGTGCGGAAATAATCGACAGCTGCTTTGATTGCATTCTCGGCTTTATCCCAGACATCGATAAAAGCATTTTTGTCAAGCTTCAGGATTCGTTTTCTGGTACAGTCATTAACCAGGATAACCGCAATCGTCTGAAGGACAGTCGAGTCAGAAATGGTGCCATAGTCCACTTCGGACAGGTCTTCCATCAGCAAAGCATATTTTTCGGAGAGATCGAAATCCCGTTCTGCATCATAGGTTTTGGCAACCATGATCTCAAACAGACTCAGCGGCTTGCCGGTTACATTGATGCGGGTGAAAATCTCCGTTGCGACATCAATTGGCGCGTCCGTCACATCTATTTTGGGAAACTGATAGGTTTTGATTGCATCTTTGTAAGTATCAATCAAATCTAAAGCCTCGGTAGAGTAATGCTCAGAGAGCCAGCGCGTTTTTGCATTGAGCAGATCAACAACGCTGATATAGCGCCTCTCGTCATCACCCTCTTTTGCAACGACGACGATTTGCTCGTCCATTGCGGCTTTCAGGTCGATGTACATTTTGCCATAATCGACCGGAACGCCATCTTCGTTGACAAGCTTTGCACCTTTGAGCGCCACATAGATGCTGGTCATACGCTGCTGACCATCGAGAACATACTGAACCCTTACGCCGGCAGGCGTTTCGGGCAAGTCAGCTCCGCCAAGATTACGCACGGCGCGAAGACGCTCATCGGTTTCCCAAATGATAAACGTGCCGATGGGATAGCCTTTCAGAATACTATCGATCAAGCTTGCTGTCTGCTCAGGTGTCCAGACAAACTTACGCTGAAACTGGGGAATCTTGATTTTCCCGGTTTCGATGTCGTTGAGCATATTGCTGTAGAGTAAAGTTCCTGGTTTAGGCTGGTATGCCATGCTGAAATCCTCCGATTACTTCTTTGCTTTGGATATTACTTTGGATTCCTGAATGCTGTCCTTTTTCTGAATCCGTGGTCTGCTGAGTAATTCTCTTAACTGATACGATTCCGCTTTATAGAGATCCGGAGATCTCTCTTCTTGGAAAATCTCAATGAAGTCAGTTCTTGTACTTATGAATTCTGGATTCTTTCCCATAATTTCATTTCGTGGAATAACAAGCGAAATTACGGTAATGATTCGTCCATCTGTAGAATCATCTTCAAGGAAACCATGTAGTTCAATGGTATCCACCATATTGTAATCATCGGACATGAATAGCGTTGCGGCAACTCTAAGTAATACACGCCTTGCTATATCGTTGCTATAATCTGCGGCAACACCAACTGTGAGTTGTCGATCTCGTATTGTCTGATATTCGTCATCATAAAAGAAATAGTCGAGGGGCAGGATTTCACCTTTTCCAGGAATCCTGTAATGAATATATAAACATCTCTGATCTTTATCATAGTGTAGGCTATGCACAGCGACGCGATAAGTGTTGAAATAGTCTATGCTGAACTGATCGTTGATCAGAATATGTTCGAAAAAACTATCAACTACGTCAGGTGCCAGTTTTTGAAATGCACTCGTAAGGCGAGAGCGTTCTTCTTGATAGTCTGCATACTCACGGTTGTATCTTTCGTAGTCCCTCTGGTAAATGATATCTGCGTCAGACTCCATTTTCTGACGTTTTGCTTTATAGTCGGCATAGCTTGTATCGTCGGTAAAAAGCCTTGATTTAATCCATGCCACCGGCTTACTCCAAAAATGCAACCCGTTATTTGACTTTGCCTTGGAACGGGCAGACCGCTCCGATGGTTGCCGAGGAGCGCTCAAAGTTTCATTCAGATAGTCGTCGAAAGATTTTGCGTGAATACATTGAACCGCAGTAATCTGTTGAATGCAATCCTTAAAGGCGTTCGTCAGATCTATTGCTTCTTTATGCGGATCGTCAGTTCGAGGAGCAATTTCCAAACACGACATAAGGTCCTTTGGCATGAATCTCACCTCACTTTCTTAGCTATGCTTACTGAAAAATGCCCACGCCGTCTCATAGTCCTTCTCCCTGTCACACCTGTCAAACGGCGCGACGTACTCAATCGTCCGCTGCACGGGGCCGCCGGGCTGGGTGTCGTCGGTGATGGTGCGGTAGAACTTCTTTCCGGCGGGCGCGCCCTTGATGCCGCTTTCCCATTCCCTGCGGTCAAAGCCCACGCCGGTGAGGCCGCGGTTGTTGGTGAAGACGATGCGGCCGTTTGCGTCGTACCAGGTGTCGGCCTCGTACTGCTGGAGGACGGGGAACTGGATGCGGTAGATGGTTTTCAGCTGATCCAGCGTCATACCCAGGGCCATGGCGGTGAGCACATCGATCTCCACCAGTGCCTGGCGGCGTTCGTAGTCGGTACGCAGGGGGGTGTCCCAGGTCCATTCAGGAGTCAGAGCGGTGAAGCGGCTCGGGCAGAGGCGGGGGTCTTGCTTTGACCAACCATCAGAAGAGAAAGCATCCTGCCAGCATTCCTGCCATAAATCTTTGAAGTAGACTGTCAAACAGTTCATAATCAACGCTCTTGAGGCAATGCGCAGATTGCTTTTCCCTTCAAGAAGCGGGAACAGCATGTAGGTGCTGTAATTGATATGGCGTTTTCCAATGCATTTCACGAAGAAATCATACGGTATACTTGCCTCGCATCCTGCGAGGCAGACCATGTCCATGCTGTTTTTGAGGTATGCCGAAAAAACAGCATTGACATGTGCTATCGCACGTGGTGCGATAGCACATGTCAATGTGCGCTCAGCATCGCACCCGACGAACTCACGACTTACTATGCGGTAAAAATCTGTTACTTTTCCCCATGGACTATCTGGGAGCCCTGCATGATACTTATCTATTGGCATACCGGGATGATACTTGCAACGGATTATATAATCTTCGGGAATACTTGTGAGATCAACTCGATCATAATCACTATTAACTCGATATAATTCTCGCGTACATGTACCATACGGATTCAAACTACCGATATTAGGGGCTGAGTAAATAGAATCTCCTATTTCCTGTGGGAATGCAGCAATATACTCTTTCCCATGTTTTGTTGCAGCAATATAATTATTGTTTTGATCATTTGTTTCGTCCCAGCAAACTGAAGTGAAGACGTCTTCTCTTATATCACCAAGTCTCCTGGGGTACGAAGAAAACTTATCCAACACATCAATTAATTCAGTAGAATAAATATCGGGCAATCGCGGCTCCATCCATCTATCATTGTCTTCTAACAACTGGGCAAATAATCTGAGCCTCTTTTCTGTTACATGAATAACACGATCTGGATAACCACTAACTGTCCAACCGTTCTGCTTAACCTCATTCTTTTTCCCTGCACTACTCGAATCGTAGCATGATTCAATCGTAGAAGGGTCATAAAGTTGACAAATCAAATCGAAGTGAGGACGGCCTACTTTTCCATAAATATTGAGACCAAATTTCGTTTCATGATGAACATCACTAAAAAGACGAAGTTCATTTATGAATCTGAAATTCTTACGCAAGCGAGGATAAAGAGCTTCTCTTAGGGGATATCCTTTACTATCGCCATATATGGTATTCGGATGGATAAAGGCACTGACCCCGTTACTGCAAACAGCATACCATGCTTGCGGCAGGAAGCATCTGTACAGATCAGATTGCTGCCCACGCAACACATTATAGTTTTGAACAGAATTATAAAATGCCTTCTGTCCATCCACTTGAACGTATTCGGAAAAGTAGATATCTCTTGTTTGCAAATCTGAAAGGGCTTTTTCTCGTTCTCTTGTGATTTCAGTAGCGTTATAGGTATGAATGGCGAACTCGGGATTCTTATCTGCGAGTACATCTTGTTCCCGCCACTCCAGCTTAATCCACGGCGGATTTCCCACAACCAGATCAAACCCACCCCGACTCTCAAACACATCCGCAAACTCCAGCTCCCAGTGGAAGAACTTCTGCTGCTCCGCCACCTCATTGGCGATGCGCAGGCGCGGGAAACCCGCCCTGAGTTGATCGAGGTTCACCGCGCCGTATTTGCCGTAGCGATCAGAGAGTTCCCGTGCATAAGGGTCAAGATCAAAATCATCGAACATGGAGATCTGAGCAGCGTTTTTCTTGTCACCTTTTGTGCTGACCACATCAAGACCCAGTAGCATCTGGACATCAAAGAGGAATTCCATACGACTTGGCAGTTCATCAGCTTTGTCAATCGGCCAGAACCACAGAGCGCACCAGTAGTCCATAACAGCTTTGAGACGCGCGTAGGGGCTGGCGTTGCTGCCGCCCTTGCTGAGGTACAGGCTGTCATAGATGCGGTCCTTGTCCCGGATGGTGGTGGGCTGATGCGCCTCGTCCTGCGCCTGCCCCCACACGGACAGGGGATCAGTGGTCTTGTCCTTGATCTCAGCGCGGAGCTGGGTATGCGCGTCCCACAGAGCGTCGATCTGGTTGCACAGGCGCAGCACATCGTCCGCCTCACTGTCGGTGAGCGGTTTGGTGAAGTTCTTATTCCATTTCTTGATGGTGGCGATCTTCTCCGGTTCCAGGCCCTTGATTACCTTGTCAGTGTAGGCACACATGCCGGGATCGCCCAGCAGGAAGTGATACACCTGCTGGCGGCGGAGGCTGCGGTTCATGCCGGGGGCCACCCGCTCCGGGGCGCTGTTATACCAGGCCCCAGGGCCCTCCGCCTGCGCCTGACTCAGGGTATAGCACTGCCGCCGCGCGCCGATCAGGCTGTTGCCGTTCACGATCTGTGTCCGGAACCACGGCACATAGCCGCCCTGATAGATGGTGTTCAGCCACAGGGAGACCTCCGCCAGCTCCACGGCGGTGGGGTTCAGGTCGATGCCGTACACGTTGCGGTCGGCGATCAGCATCTTCACCTTCTGCAGTTCCTGCTGGCGCTGCTCATGGGGAATACTGACACCGGTCTCCTTCTGCTTACGCTCCAGGTAGGCCTCGGCAAGCTGGGACACGGCCTCGTTCAGGAAGGCCGCGCTGCCCATGGCGGGCTCGCAGATGGTGAGCTCCAGAATATCGTCGGCGGATTTGTCCTCCAGCAGTTCCTTCAGGGCATACTTCACCAGACACCGGGTCAGCACCTCCGGCGTGTAGTAGGAGGCGGACTTCTCCCGCTCCCGGCCCGCCAGACGGTAGATGAATTCGCCCTTTGGATGGACGCGAAGAGTGCCGTCGTCGTTGCGGACGCGCTCGTCCTCGGTGTACTGATCCAGATCCCGTAGGGGGATGAAGTAGCCAACGTCCAGCTCGTCCACCTTGTCCCCGGCGCGTTTGACCTCGTACAGGTCTTCCTCCGCGAAGAAGCCACGGTAGCTGAGCAGCGCCTCGTACACCGCGCCCAGCTGGTTGACGCCGAGGTTCGAATAGCTGATGCGGCCCCGGCGCTGGCCCCTGCCGCCCCGGGAGAGGCTCATCAGGTTGATGATCTGCAGGAGCTTGCCGTTGCGCAGGTGCGCCTTTTCGATCAGTGCGGTGCGCTCGGAATCGAAGATGTGGGCCTTCAGTGGCTCGATGGCAAACACACCCTGCAGGGACTCGCTGTCCGCAGGGGCTTCCACCTTGGTCGGAAAGCCGGAGTAGACCAGGCCAAACAGCTTGTCCAGGCTCTCCTTCAGGAAGTTGCCGTCCTCGTTGATCTCGCCGTCGCCCTGGGCCTGTTCGCAGGTCTCCCGTAGGCTCTCAAAGGAATAACCGGATTCGTAGGTCTGCGCTTTCATGGGCGCGTAGCCCAGCTCCGGCTTGGCCTCGATAAAGAGCATGAACAGGATGCGGTACATGTACCGCAGGCACTGCAAAGTCAGGTCTTCCGCCAGTGCACGGCCGAAAACGGCCACATGCTGACGCTCTTTCATATCATAGACGACCTCGTTGCCAAGGATCTCAATGCACTGCCGCAGGGCGTACTTCAGATCCCGGGACACACCGGAGGCGTGCTTGTGGCTGTTGTCGTCCAGGACATCCAGCAGGCTTCCGCCGTCCTTCGGGCAGAGGGAATCCCGGTGCAGCAGCACGGCCATGGCCTGCAGGGTGCTCTCCTCATTGCGGCCAAAGATATCATCCAGATCGAAGACCAGGAAGCGCTTCTCGTTCCACTTATTCCGGTCGATCAGGGCGATCTGGTTTTCGCTGATGAGGATGATCCAGCGGGGGCTTTCGTCCAAGTCATACAGCAGACGCCCAAGCAGTTCCTCCATAGGCTGGCGAAGAAGCTGCTCTTCGGCGAAAGGCGTCACAAGGCCAGACCGCAAATCAGCAGCCATGGGCACATAGCCCAGGATATCGGAGGCATCGGTTTCATCGTCATTGGCGATGACCAGATCAGCGCTGTCCGTAGGCGTAGTCAAGATCGTCCAGAGCAGAGGTGCTCCATTGTCCTTGCTGATCTCCAGCGCTACAGGCACTTTGCCGACATTTGGGATTTCTTCCAGTTCAGGCTTTGCGGAAACCGCATCATAGCCCAGAGCACCCAGCAGATCCCGGGCGATTTCCGTTACGGCCTCAGCATAGGCAGCTTCACCACGGCGACGTTCCTGCCTGCCTCTGGTCAGGAAGTACCGCTTGCCCGCATCGCGCAGCAACGCCCAGGGCGTCCGCTGATCGGTTCCCTGCGCTGCCTCGCGCCATGCGCGGATCGTATCTGCCGCATTCTCCTCGAAAATTGAGGCGAAATAGTGGTTGGTATAGTATTCGTTCCGGTTCTTGATGCCGGTCAGATCCATGCTCATGCGTTCACCCCCATGAAGACGGCTGCGATGCGGATGTAGGGACGGTCGGCCTCAATGTCCATGCTATCCTGAACCCATTCAAAGAAGGCTTTGAATATCTGATCGATATGACGCTGTTCAGCGTCCTTTTGTTTCTGCTTGCCGAAGAAGGAAAGCTGTTCGTATTTTTCTTCCAGGTGGGCTTCATGCCGCGCCTTCAGCTTTTCCAGCTTATCCAGCTCGGGATATATCTTTTCATACGGCCCGTCAATGTAGGCCTGCGCGGCTTCTGCCATGACTCGCTTTGCCTGCGCCACTGCTTCCGAACGCAGCGCAGATACCGCCTGTGCGTCCTCTTCCGTCAGCGTTCCTGTATTGGGCCGGTCGCTGCGGTCAAACTGCGTCCTGGAAAGAAGCTCTTTCATGCTCAGCCGCCTGTCAAAATGTCCGTTCACAAAGCGCAGCCCGAACCATTCATCCACCAGCGGCGCGGACCGCCTGTTGGGGATGGAGCCCGCCATGCAGAAAATGACCTCGCCCTTTTCAAACGTGGGGATGCCTACCAGCGGCGCTTCCTGCCGCCCGAAGAACTGGCTGGCCTTGTCGCCGGCCCACTGCATGATAGGATGCTGCCGCCACAGGTAATGCACCTTGGGCCAGCTGTCCTCTTCCAGCGCGTTTTGCAGGCTCTTGCGGTTTTCCTTCGCTACGAAGTTTTTGTCAGGGGAAACATAAAGCCATTCGTCGATGGCAGGCGCAGCTTCCGGCGGCAGCACGTTGCGGAACCGGCGCTGCATATCGGGTGTCCAGCGAATCTCAAGCCCCTCCGCGTCATGCAGCGGCATGACTTTGTAAGGATGCGTTTCCGCAAGCAGGCGGACCGTGCCTTCCAGGAAGTCCTTGTCGGACATCAGGGTACGATCCTCCACGGTTTCTGGTGCGGAAGGTTTTGCTGCAGCAGGCGCGGAAGGCTCCGCTGGGCTGTCGCCCCACAGATCGGCAAACAGGTCTTCGAGGGACGCATCTTCTGTTATGGTCAGTTCTTCTTCGAATTCCTCAGCGCTGCTTTCCTCCATGGCGTGGTAGGTCAGCTGTTCTTCCGCATCCTGATCATACAGGTTCATCAGTGCGCCAACATCGCCGATGTTCTTATTAGCTTCTGCCTCCTTGCGAATCAGCACTTGCAGGATACGCATGTCGCCCCGAATCTCCTCATTGGTGGAGCGGGTGACCATATAGCGGATATCCGGCGATACCTTCTGACCATAGCGGTCGACACGGCCATTCCGCTGCTGGAAAACCAACAGAGACCACGGGATATCAAAATGGATCATCCGATGGCTGAGGTAGTGCAGGTTGATACCTTCGGAGGCCACATCACTGGCGACAAGGATGCGGACAGGCGCTTCATCCCGTCCAAATTCTTCCACGATCTTTTGCTGATCGATATCGCTCATGCCACCATGCAGGGTCTGGATAGCATTGGCGGGCATACGGAAGTCCTGCTGGAGGTGTTCTGCCAGCCAGCGCATGGTTTCGATGCGCTCAGTAAAGATGACCAGCCTGTCATCTGCAACACGGTAATTCCAACCATAGGCTGGATCACGCAGCAGCTTCAGCAGTTCCTGGTATCTGGAAAAGTCCTGCGGCTCGATTTCTTTCAGCGCATGCTCCAGCACGGAAAGAGCACGGCGCTCTTTCATCGCGTCTTCAAAGCCTTCCTTTTCAAGGCGACTCATGCGGCCCTGAACAGATTTCAGACACGCGGCAGGGCTGGAGAACATTGCCTTCTTGAAGGTCATATCGCGGAGCCTGCCGTTTTCTGTCTTGGGCAGCATGGATTCATAGGTGATGAACGCCTCAAGCGCCGCTTCTTCCTTTGCGGTGGCAGTACAGGGCACCTCACCGATATGGCGCTCTTTAAAACCGTCCTTTGCCTGATTCTGAATATCTTTCTTGAAGCGACGGACAAACAGGCCTTTGATGTCGTCCCCGTTATCCTTGATGTCCTGCTCAGTGTAGTTATCCGGATCAGGAATGGCAGTAGGATCAAGCATGTTCATCAGAGAAGCGAAGGAACGGGCGCTGCCGTCGTGAGGGGTGGCGGACAGCATAATCAGTGTATCGCTCCGGCTGGAAAGCAGATCTGCCAGGCGGGCACGCTGGGAACTGCTGTTGCCTCGCTTGGCCACATTATGTGCCTCATCGATGACTATAATATCCCACCGGGCGTTTTCAAGATGGACACGGTATTCGCTGTCCCGCTTGATCGTATCAATGGAAACGATGGTCTTGTCATAGTAGTGGAACGGGTTATGGTTGCTGGGCAGATCCCGGCGAATACGCTGGATCTTCGCTGAATCAAGGCTGATCAGCGGAATGGAGAAGCGCTCCCACATTTCCTTCTGAAACTGGGCCATCATACTTTTGATGGTCACAACGAGAATACGACGGCCCTTTCCACGGGCAATTAGCTCACTGATCAGAATACCGGCTTCCAGCGTTTTACCAAGACCGACACCGTCCGCCATCAAGATACGCTGACGGGGACGGGAAAGGCTCATGGCCGCAGGCTCCAGCTGATAGGGCATCACGTCCATGACGGCGTGGTGGCCGATGTGCAGCTTTGCATCGGTCGGGATCTTCTGTCGCCAGAGGCTTTCCAGAAAAAGGCGTGACCGGGTAAACCGAGCAGAGCCGTCCGGTACCAGCGTGGTTTTCGCGGGGTCGATCACCGTAATCTTTTCTAGATCGCTCAGAAAATAAGCGGTTTTATCCCGCACCAAAGGAGACACCCCGACACATTGCAGTGTGTAGGTGTTGAAACTATTAGGATCGCACTTGCGGATCATCCATTCTTCGTCACGGATGAGCACACGCATGCCGGGAGCAAATTCTGCCATGACTTAAGCCCTCCAATTAGTTTTCGGCTTGTGTTCCCTCAGAGGGAACCACTTCCATAATGTCAGCCACATCGCAATTTAACGCGGAGCAAATCTTAAGAAGAATGGCAGTACTGACGTTTTCACTGTGTGTTAACTTCGCGATAGTTGAAGAACTCAGATGAGCAGCTGCCTGCAGATCTTGCTTTCTCATGTCTTTATCGATTAGAAGTTTCCAAAGCTTTTTGTAGCTGATAATCATAGGCTACACCCTTTCACTCTTTGCTATCATCTATTGGTGGATGGATGATGGACTAATCTGCGGTCATACTGATTCCTTTTTACTATAGCATGTATTCTTTAAATAAGCAATGATTATTTTTGCGAACTCGAAATTTCCCTTTTTTGTTTCCTGCCTTTTCTGGCAAAGCTCTATTTTTCAAAAAGCAAACAAAAACGGTAGCTGTTAGCTTTGCCAACGTCAGGTATATCTTTCAGCTAATCGGGTGACCCGTTCTGTTGGCAAGCACACCCGCATATCAGGCCTTTTCCCTGATTTCACATGCTAATAATTATTCATATTTTATACATATATATGCGGTATAGGCCTCTAAAATATAGTAGAAGTTCAACACAGAACTTCATGGATTTTCAAATCCACTACATTTTTCAGCTGGATCATCCGCCATTGTTTGCAATTTCGTGTGCCAACACAAGGGAGCGCCGTTAGAAATCAGGCAAAAATGTTGGCAGCCTGCAAACAGGATCCCTGATTCTGTTTGCAAAACGGCCTCGCAGAAAAAGAAAAGCGCCCGCTTTTGTTAGCAGGCTGCTGTTAGCAGCTTTTTGCTTCAAAAACGGGCTTTTTGGCGATCCCGGCGCGATTCGAACGCGCGACGTTCCGCTTAGGAGAGATGCTCACCGCTTCCCTTTCAGAGAACTGCACTGCCCTGTAATGGCCGATTTTCCTGCGTTTCCAGCAGATTTCTACGTTTTCGATGGTGGGCAAAGGAACGTAAAAAACCGCAATTTCCAACCGTGCTGTTAGACAAGTGTTAGATACGCTAACAAAGGCGGTAGTCCCCTTCGCCAGCGTCGGAATTTGTTAGACGAAAATGCGTATATAATCATAACAAAGCAAAAGTAAAGCATTGATTGTAATTTGAGAAATATAAATTCGTGTGTTGCCGACTATATCGTCAATAGTTTTTGCTGAAATTCCAGAAAAACTTTCCGCAATGCAAATGTTCTGGGGAACTTGTTTTGCATTGCACCTGATAGGAAGTTAGAGAGCGAAGCAGAAAAAAGGAGACGCAGGAACGCAGACCACCTTTCCTCCGTGAAGAACGAAAATTAAGCTGCCACCCGTCCTCCGATTTCCTTGCTATTTCCCGAAATCAATGGTAAAATAAGAGCAGGTTAAGCAGGCTTTAGCCTCAGCAGGAATTCTCTGGAAGGGAGTGTGTCAGCACATGGGCGTGTTTGTGAATCCTGATAACTCTGCGTTTCAGGTTGCCTTAAATTCTGAAATTTATGTGGATAAAAGCGGACTCATCCAGTACACCAATAAGGTTTTAAATACACTGCAAGGTTATATCTGCAACAGCCGTCCGCGACGGTTCGGGAAGTCCATCACTGCCAA
>ERZ1673730.621-NODE-621-length-40517-cov-10.226781_pt1 | contig 40517 bp, 39 predicted proteins | sample MGYA00580200_ERZ1673730 | MGnify/ENA primary metagenome ERZ1673730 (study PRJEB41218, sample SAMN15661761) | gut metagenome | host: Homo sapiens | place: Canada: London | collected 2015-08-20/2019-03-30 | study: EMG produced TPA metagenomics assembly of...
TGGCTAGAGCACACGGTTCATACCCGTGGTGTCGAGAGTTCAAATCTCCCTTCCGCTACTGAAAAAGAATCTTGCAGATGCAGGATTCTTTTTTTGCGAGTAGTAAGAAAAGGCCTGGGGGTCTGGAAAGAACTGCAGGTGGTGAATTCTGTCGGTGCGTGGAATCTGTCAGTGGTGGATTTTGGTAGTGCGTGGGCGGCGAAGAGAGCTTCTGGTCTAGTTCCCGTATAGAACAGTTGTGATTGGGCAAAAAAGCTGGAAACAATCGTTATTTTGCCCAATCTAGCTTAGCAAAGTCGCAATTTTCAGAAGCGGAAAGCGCCGCACTGTAGCAAATTGGGCAAAAAAGCTGGAAACAGTCTTTATTTTGCCCAATCTAGCTCAGTAAAGTCGCAATTCCGGGAAGCCAGAAGCGTTGCACCGTAGTAAATTGGGTAAGAAACACTGCAAACAGAGTGTTTCTTACCCAATTTCTTGTAAAGCCCTTACCTACCTGCTTCTATATTTAAAAATAGCTTATGGCTCCTGAAAAAGTCCAATCTCAGGCGGATAGTAACTAAAGATAAAAAACAGAATTGCAAGAATTACAAGGCAGGTAAGTAGCAGTCCCCTGCGGTTGGCAAGTTCGCGGTTATCTTTCAGAAACCATCCGGTAAGAAAGACACCCAGAACACTGATGTAGAAAATTGCAATATCAATCGCCATGACAGAGAAGCCCAGCACACCGGTGTATGTGTAGAAGAGAATTGGAATCAATGCCAACCCAACCAGCGTCCCAATGGAGAGTGCTACTGGAATCGGACTTTGTTCCGGCAGTTTGAAAAAAAGAAAAAGCACAAGAACCAGCATTGGAAAGAAAAGAAGCTTCATGTGCTCCCAGGTGGATTCATTCCATGGTGCAAAAAGCCGTACGATGGAATTGTTACCGGACCATTCATAGATGAAATGTAATAGGGATCCAATCACAGACACAAAGAGAAAACCCCAGATAAAAAGTTTTTTAGAATTCATAAAAATACCTCCTGAAACTATAGTATGATGCAAAACAGAAAATAATATGAAAAAAGAAATCTATAAACAGCTATCAGAAAATACCTCCAGTGTGGTATAATGTCCGTAAGCATTGAGCAGTGCCAAAAACAAGAAAAATCCAGATTGGCTGCTTGCAGACAAAACTGGATTTTCCTTGTTTTTGATAGGGCGAAAGCCCGAGAGTGGGAAGGTGCAATGCAGCTTCCCGCGTGCACTGCGGAGCTGGACCAAGATAGGGCGAAAGCAGAGAGCCGGAAAGTTGAAAAGAAAAAAAGAAAGCAGGTAATCACATGCGAGTAGGAATGGGATATGATGTTCATAAATTAGTAGAAGGAAGAAAATTAATCATAGGCGGAGTGGAGATACCGCACAGTCTTGGCTTGCTGGGGCATTCGGATGCAGATGTATTGTTACATGCCATCATGGATGCGTTGCTGGGGGCAGCGGCTTTAGGAGATATCGGAAAGCATTTTCCGGATACAGACCCGGCATATGAGGGGATTTCCAGTATAAAATTATTGGAAGAAGTGGGACAGCTTTTAGAGAAAGAGAATTATGTCATTGATAATATCGATGCTACGATTATTGCCCAGAAGCCAAAGATGCGTCCACACATTGAGAAGATGGAAGAAAATATTGCACAGGCATTGAAGATAGACGTCAGTCAGGTAAATGTAAAGGCAACCACAGAGGAAGGGCTTGGCTTTACCGGAAGCGAAGATGGAATCAGCTCCCAGGCAATCTGTGCTATCTCAAGTATCTATGAAAACAGCATAGCAGTGGGAGGCAGTGAACGGAATTGTGCAGGCTGCCCGGGATGCGGAAAATAACTTTTCTATTGACAAAATGGCAATTCGTGCATAAACTAGTAGCGTAAAAAGAATTTAAAAATGATTCAGAAATGAATTGATAAATGCAGTGAACGGAAAGAGTAGTATACATGCGTGAATAAAAGAGAGAGACGGTCATCGGCTGAAAGCAGTCTTGATTCCAAAGTATATGAAGTGCATCCGGAAGCAGTCCCGGTGAAAGCAAGTAGCCAGGAACGAATAGCACACGTTACGTGTATTGAGGGAAAGCAGCAATGCTTTACTTAGAGTGGAACCGCGGAATAACTTCGTCTCTATATTTATATAGAGACGATTTTTTAATTTATAGGAAATTGCTTTCCTGTAAATTAAAAAATCGCTCCGCGAGAAAAATTGCAGGCTTGCATGCATAAAGGAAAGAATCTATACAGTGAACAGGAGGCTGTAATCATGGGTTTTATAAAAGAATTAAAAGAGGAATTTGAGATTATCAAGGAGCGTGATCCGGCATTAAAATCTCCAATGGAGGTTTTGCTTTATCCGTCATTTCGTGTTATGCTTAGTTATAGGCGTGCACATAAGCATTACCTGAAGGGACATTTCTTCCGGGCGAGATATATTTCACAGAAAGCAGCAAGAAAAACCGGAATTGAGATACATCCGGGCGCAGTAATTGGAAAAGGATTCTTTATCGACCATGGTACCGGCGTTATCATCGGAGAGACATCAATTATCGGAGATAATGTAACCTTATATCAGGGTGTAACCCTGGGCGGAACCGGTAAGGAAACCGGAAAGCGTCATCCGACCTTAGAGGATAATGTAATGGTAAGTGCCGGAGCGAAAATCATCGGTTCCTTTACGGTAGGAGAGAATTCGAAAATCGGTGCAGGGAGTGTGGTGATCGAAGAGGTACCGCCAAATTGTACCGTAGTAGGTGTTCCGGGACGAATCGTAAAACGCAACAATATAAAAATTCCACGCAGCGATATGGATCAGTGCAATCTGCCGGACCCGGTACAGGAAGACATCAATGTATTGCAGCGGGAAAATTCAGAATTATGCAACCGTATCATTGATATGGAAAAAGAGATAAAAGCATTAAAGCAGGAAGTAGAAAAGAATTAAATAAGTAATTCCAGGAACGATGGAGGATAACATGGAGAACAACGTAAAGATTTTTAATACCCTTACAAGAAAAGTAGAGACCTTTGTGCCAAACGAAGATGGCAAAGTGAAAATGTATACCTGCGGACCAACCGTATATCATTTTGCACATATCGGAAATCTGCGCAGCTATATTATGGAAGATGTATTAGAGAAAACACTTCGCTATGCAGGTTATGATGTAAAGCGTGTCATGAACATAACAGACGTAGGACATCTTTCCAGTGATGCAGATACCGGTGAGGATAAAATGTTAAAGGGCGCAAAGCGTGAGCACAAGACCGTTATGGAGATTGCAAAGTATTATACCGATGCATTCTTTTCCGATTGCTCCAAATTAAATATCAAACGTCCGGATGTGGTAGAGCCGGCAACCAATTGTATCCCGGAATTTATTCATATGATAGAGGTACTTTTAGAGAAAGGCTATGCATATATTGCCGGAGAAAATGTATATTTTGATACATCAAAATTAGATGATTATTATGTATTCTCCAGCCAGAGCGAAAAAGAGCTGATGGTAGGTGTCCGTGATGACGTATCTGAGGATGAAAATAAGCGCAACAAGAGTGATTTTGTATTGTGGTTTACCAAGTCCAAATTCGATAACCAGGAACTGAAATGGGATAGTCCATGGGGCGTTGGTTATCCGGGCTGGCATATCGAGTGCTCCTGCATCAGCATGAAGCATTTAGGCGAATATATGGATATTCACTGTGGTGGTGTGGATAATATTTTTCCACATCATACCAATGAGATTGCACAGAGTGAAGCATATCTTGGACACAAATGGTGTAATTACTGGTTCCATGTGCATCATCTGAATGATAAATCAGGAAAAATGAGTAAATCCAAGGGAGATTTCCTGACCGTTTCCTTATTGGAAGAAAAAGGTTATCTGCCGCTGGTATATCGTATGTTCTGTCTGCAGTCCCATTACAGAAAGCCATTGGAATTCTCTTATGAAGTAATGGATAATATGGAAAATTCCTATGTAAAGCTTCGTAAGACCATTGCAAAACTGGATGCGTCTACAGAAGTAGAGCAGGATAAATTTGATGCATACAAAGAGAAATTCCTGCAGGCATTAGAGGATGATTTAAATACTTCCATGGCACTGACTGTAGTATATGAAGTATTGAAAGCCGATATGACCGATGCAACCAAGCTTGCACTGGTAAAAGATTTTGATTATGTATTATCTCTTGATTTAGTAGCGGGAGAAGTAGCAAATCCTGCCGATGAGATCGATGCAGATTTAGAAGCATATGTATTAGAAAAAATCGAAGAGCGTAAGGCTGCAAAGAAGGAAAAAGATTTTGCCAAAGCAGATGCAATTCGTAATGAACTTTTGGAAAAAGGAATTGTCTTAGAGGATACCAGAGAGGGTGTAAAATGGAAAAAGGCATAGATTCCCATATCAAAGAATATTTTGACCTGCCAAAGGTGGATGTAGCAACCTACTCCCCTTTGGCACTTGCCTACATAGGAGATGGCATTTATGACCTTGTCATAAGAAGCATTGTAGTTGGAAAAGGCAATACCAAGGCATCCCGTCTGCATCAGACCACCAGCCATCTGGTGAAAGCACATGCGCAGGCAACGATGATGGAGACACTGACTCCGATGCTTACGGAAGACGAAACGGAAATTTACCGCAGAGGCAGAAATGCCAAGTCTCCGACCATGGCAAAAAACGCAACTATGTCAGATTATCGCCGTGCCACCGGCTTTGAAGCATTGATGGGCTATTTATATCTGACGGATCAGTTTGAGCGGATTTTGGAACTGGCGAAAGAAGCAATCAGACACTATAATGTGAAGACCGGAAAGAATGATCTGGCAGGAGGAAAGTAGAATGGAAGAAATGCAGATGGAAAACACACAGGCAGAAAGCACGAAGATAGAAGGAAGAAATGCAGTTTTAGAAGCATTTCGTTCAGGAAAAACCATAGACAAGCTGTTTGTATTAGATGGCTGTAAAGACGGTCCCATTCAGACCATTTTAAGAGAAGCAAAAAAACATGATACGCTGGTACAGTTTGTGGCAAAAGAGCGTTTAGAGCAGTTGTCAGAGACGAAGAAGCATCAGGGTGTCATTGCCATGGCAGCAGCATTTTCCTATGCAACGGTAGAAGATATTTTAGAAAATGCCAGAAAGAAAAATGAAGCACCATTTGTCATTTTGCTGGATAATATTGAAGACCCACACAATTTGGGTGCAATTATCCGTACTGCCAATCTGGCAGGTGCCCATGGCGTCATTATTCCAAAGCGCCGTGCAGTGGGACTGACCGCTACCGTAGCAAAGGCTTCTGCAGGAGCCATTTATTATACACCGGTAGCAAAGGTAACCAATCTTACCAATACCATCCGGGAATTAAAGGAGCAGGGCATGTGGTTTGTCTGTGCAGATATGGGTGGCACAACCATGTATGATCTGGATTTAAAAGGTTCTATCGGACTGGTTATCGGAAATGAAGGAGAAGGTGTCAGCAAATTAGTAAAAGAAAACTGTGACTTTGTGGCATCGATTCCAATGAAGGGAGATATTGACTCCTTAAATGCATCGGTAGCAACAGGTGTTTTAGCTTATGAAATTGTAAGACAGAGATTAAGTTAACAGGAGAGAGAGATGCAATCTTATCAGAATATGAGTGATGAGGAATTAATTGCAGCACTTCGTAGTGGTGAAAAAGAAATTACAGATTATCTGATGGACAAATACAAGAGTCTGGTTAAGAAAAAAGCAAAAGCACTTTATCTCATTGGTGGTGAGACGGACGATTTGATTCAGGAGGGAATGATTGGTCTGTTTAAAGCTGTCCGGGATTATCAGCCGGATAAAGACAGCAGCTTTTTTCATTTCGCAGACCTTTGTATTGCAAGGCAGATGTATACAGCGGTGGAGGCTTCCAATCGGAAAAAGCATGCACCGCTCAATTCGTATGTACCACTTTATGCAGATAGTGAGGATTTGGAAGGCAGGAATCTGGCGGATGTGTTAGAGACTATAGATGAGGCGAATCCGGAGAATTTATTTATCAGTCAGGAAGACCGGGAAGATTTCAAGCGGAAAGTAAATGAAACTTTAAGCAAAATGGAACAGGAAGTGTTGTCGTATTATCTGCAGGGCTTTCGCTATGAGCAGATTGCAGAAGCTATGGGAAAAGAGCCGAAGGCTGTGGATAATGCGTTGCAGCGTTTAAAGAAGAAGTTGAAAGGGAAGTAACAGCATGAAAAATATCATTCACATTTTTCGTAAGGACGTAAGAGGACTTTGCAGGAATTTTTTCGCACTGGTCATTGCAATCGGATTGTGTTTTATTCCATCTTTGTATGCATGGTTTAATATTTATTCCAACGAGGATCCTTATGCCAACACCGGAAATATCTATATTGCAGTGGCATCTGAAGATGAAGGAATGAAATTAGAGGATGGCACAACCGTCAACATGGGTGTTCAGGTGATTGAGCAGTTGAAGGAGAATAAGTCCATAGGCTGGCAGTTTGTAGACAACTCTGATGAAGCAATCAGCGGAGTAGAAAGTGGAAAATATTATGCGGCAGTAGTTATTGGTGACCGCTTTTCCGAGAGCATGTTCAGCATCTTTTCTAAAGGACTGGAGAATCCGACCATTACATATTATGAGAATGAGAAGAAAAATGCCATTGCAACGAAAATTACCGATACTGCAGTAAGCACATTAAAGTCCAGTATCAATGAGACATTTCTTGAGACAGCGGCAAGTGCCATGTTTGCCCAGATGGATAATCTTTCTGAGAAAATAAGTGAAGATGGCGGTGTGGATGGATTCCGCCAGAAATTAGAGCAGCTCAGCCAGAATTTAAAGGACTATGATGCCATGATAGACAGCTTCCTGTCCGGAAATGAAGAACTGAGCGCAGGGATTGATGAAGCCAATTCCAGTGTGTCAAAGGTGGAAGATAAAATTGATTCAGCTGTAAATTCCCTAAATGGAACAAAGACACAATTAGACAGTACGGATACTACACTTTCAGATTTTTCCAAGAATGTGGAGACAACCTTAACGGATATTGAGAATTCTTTGAATAAGATTTCAACGGATATTACCAATGCCGGACTGGGAGATTCTGCCAAGAAGACAACTGAAAGTATTGAGACAACAACGAATGATATCAAGACGTTAAATGACCAGTTGCAGTCGCTTTATGGAGCAATCAGTGGACTCAAGACAGATGAGAGCTTTACGGACGAGCAGAAAACGGATATGGATGATGTGATGTCACAGATTGATGCGTTGAAGCAGGATGCAGAAGAAATGCAGAAGCTTTTAGAGACACTGATGCCGGACAATGCATCAGATGCAGTAAAAGATGCGGTAGATACTGTGACAGGCGGAATAAATACAGCATTGTCTACCTGCAGCAAGACCATTGAAAATATGAAGAATGTATACACCAATAATCTGGTGCCTGGAGTATCCGGAATATTGGATACGGCATCCCAGATACTGGTCAATGTAACCAATCTTTTGAATAATCTGAATAATACATTAGGTGACATGGAAACCATTTTCGATGGAACCTTAGATATGGTAGATGCTACAGATGAAAGCTTTACACAGATTCAGACATTGCTGAAGACCTGTGATACAAAGATAGAAGAGGCAATCAGCAAGCTGAATGAAGCATCGGAAGATGAACAGATGCAGATTATCATGGAACTTTTGGGCGGCGATCCGGAATCCTATGGTAAATTCTTTGCACAGCCGGTAAAAGTGGAGACAAAGCAGGTTTATGAGATTAAAAATTATGGTTCTGCGGTTGCACCATTTTATACAACACTGGCACTCTGGGTAGGCGGTATTGTACTGGTGGCACTGATTAAGGTAAAGGCATCCGAAAAGGATTTGACGAATCCGAAGCGTTATCAGCTTTTCTTTGGAAGATATCTCATTTTCTTTGTGATGGGACAGATACAGGCACTGATTATTGTGCTGGGTAATATTTATCTGCTGCATTGCCAGGTGAAGAATCCGGCATTGTTCTGGTTTGCGGCGTCGCTGACGAGCTTTACCTTTACCTTATTAATCTATGCACTGACACTTTCCTTTGGAGATATCGGAAAAGCACTGGTGGTTGTAATGGTCGTTATCCAGATTGCAGGTTCCGGTGGAACGTATCCGATAGAGATATTGCCGGAATTTTACCGGCGGGTATATATTTTCTTCCCATTCCCATATGCCATTAATGCCATGCGTGAAACCATTGGCGGCATGTATGGCGGAGCCTATGAGAAGAATCTGGCAGAGCTTCTGATTTTCGCAGCAGCGGCATTGTTAATCGGACTGCTGATTCGCGTACCATTTATGGGTATCAATCATTTCGTAGAAAAGCGAATGAAAGATACGAAGATGATGTAAGAGAGCAGGTGAAGAGCAGATGGAAAAGAAAGAAGATTATGAAAAGCTTTATGACATGCTTTTAGGCTATGAGCAGGAGATTCATAAGAAGAACCAGAAACGTATCCGCATCGGATTGCGGTGCCTTATCATTATTCCACTGATTTTCCTGGCATTGTTATTCTGGACAGAAAGCTCAAAAATTGTATTTTTGATTCTGTGGATTGTATCGCTGTTTATTCTGGCAGGATATTTAATTTTCGTAGAATATTCGGACTATAAATTACAGGAAAAATTAAATGAGATTTCCAACCGGGAGCAACAGGAGAGAGATGCACTGATTGGCGATGGAATTGCCCAGGTAGAAGAACGGATTCGTACCGTACTTCAGACGGCAGAGCAGGAACTTTTAACGGATAGCACAAAGGAGTAGCAGAGGGATAACACATGAAAAATATTTTTAGAATCTTTTATCAGGATTTTAAGAGAGTCAGCACCAATGTGGTAGCAGTGGTTATTGTAATAGGTCTTTCTATTATTCCGTCACTGTACGCATGGTTTAATATATTGTCCAACTGGGACCCGTATGGACCGGAATCTACATCAAATCTTAAGATAGCAGTATATTCCGCAGATGAGGGAATTGACATGGGAGGTCTGTCTTTAAATATCGGAGACAGCGTCATTGATGCCCTGAAAGCCAATCAGACTATGGGCTGGCAGTTTACTGATACCATGGATGAAGCAACAGATGGTGTATACAGCAGTGAATATTATGCGGCACTGATTATTCCGGAGGATTTCTCCGAGAAAATGATAAGCTTCCTTAACGGAGAAGTACAGAATCCGCAGATTATTTATTATGAAAATGAGAAGAAAAATGCCATTGCACCAAAGATTACATCCAAGGCAAAAACGGCAGTACAGGAGCAGGTTAATGCAACCTTTGTCAGCACTCTGGCAGAAGTCATGTTAAAGGTAAATGATGTCATGGTAGAAAATGGAATGGATTCCGGCTCTATGATGAATCTTTTCCTGACACAGCTTAATGATTTAAGCGGAGATTTGGACGGCTATATTGCATTGCTGAATTCTTTTGTCAGCATTACCAATTCGGCATCCAGCCTGATTGATACGACACAGGTTATGCTGCCGAATCTGAATACGATGGTAGATGATGGTTCGAATACGGTAAATACCATGCAGGGAGCATTGAATTCCGGCAGCCTTAATGCCAGTGCTTTGGCTGAGGTTATTTCAGCAAATCTTAATACAGCAGCCGACAGCCTTGACAATATCAATACGCTGATACAGAATGCCTTAGATCAGTTGGATAACTATGGTGATTTATCTTCCGGCGGACTGCAGAGCGCAATTAATATGATGCCGCTGATCCGTCAGTTATTTGAAAACAGTGTGGCAGACTGGAAGGATGATGAAAGTGTTTCCGGTCAGATTGCAGAAATCGAAGCACAGTTAGATAAAATTGAAGCAGATTTAAACAGTGTCCAGAATAATGTCACAGATTTAAATACTGCAAAGGATACTTTAAACACTGAAATATCTACCGAAATAACTTCCTGTAAGACCAAAATAAAAGCTTTAAAGGATACGTTTGACTATTCGGTAAAAGGTCAGCTGGAGACAACCATTCAGTCCATGCAGGGGTCACTGAATCAGACACAGGCAATTTTAAATGGTGTCGATGGAGATTTTGATGAAGTATCGGAAGTATTGGATGCTTATAGTGAAACCCTCGATAAGGGAAATGAAAGCTTAAGTGATTCACTGGCAGCAGCACAGGAAATGAAGACCGGACTTGACAGTGTGATTACAAGTCTTAGTGCTCTGGAAATCAGTGATCAGTATCAGGCTTTGATGAAAATCTTAGAGACCGACCCGACTTTGTTAGGAGATTTCTTATCTTCTCCGGTCAATATGGAGACGAAAGAGATTTATCCGATTTCCAATTATGGTTCGGCAATGTCACCGTTCTATACGGTACTGGCATTATGGGTAGGTGCGTTGATTCTGGTGGCAATCATTCATGTAAAGGTACTTCCGGATGAGAAAATACCGAATGCAAAACCTTACCAGAAATTCTTTGGAAGATATATTACATTCTTCCTGATTGGACAGGTGCAGGCATTGATTACTGCACTGGGAGATTTGTTTTATATTAAGATACAATGCCATAACCCATTCTTATTCTGGCTTGCCTGCGCATGCTGCAGCTTTGTATTTACCTTATTTATGTACGCATTAACGGTAGCCTTTGAAAATGTCGGAGAGGCTTTGGCGGTAGTCATTATGGTTATCCAGGTAGCAGGAGCAGGCGGTTCCTTCCCAATTGAAGTACTGCCGGCAATCTATCAGCGGATTTACCGTTTCTTCCCATTCCCTTATGGAATGGATGCACTCCGGGAGACCATCGGTGGTATGTATGGAATGACTTATTGGAAATGCCTCGGCATCTTGGGTATCTATATTATAATCTCACTTCTGATTGGACTTGTAATTGCAATTCCGTTCCGGAAGTTAAATATGAAGATTGAGCATAGCAAAGAAAAATCTGACATTATGCTGTAGAAAAGTATTGACAATCATAGCTCTCTATAGTATAGTATTACAAGTCGGGATTAGTTCCGACAGAATTGCTGGCATGGCTCAGTCGGTAGAGCGTCGCATTGGTAGTGCGGAGGTCACGGGTCCGATTCCCGTTGCCAGCTTAACTGGAAAAAAGGCTGTAATCCTTGATTTTTCAAGGGTTACAGCCTTTTTGGTGATTATGCAAATCGCATAAAACATATTAACATCCGAGTCTGAATAATTTGCAGATTGTGTTAAATAACTCGGAACAGCTATTGAAATTAAAACACATAGTTTCGTCCTCCTTATTTTCTTTGAAATCATGTCTTAGCTAAGTACAAATGAATTGTAACAAGTCTGTAACATTTTCACAATAGGAGTACATTGGAAACATGGGAAATATCTGGCTCTAGGATAAGCCGGGATGAGTTGGCTCTTTCTCAAGCTTTGCAAACCAGCTATTAACGGCCTTGCTTACCTCGTCACGTTTACGAAAAGGAATCTGCACAATGGAGTGGTCTTCCATAATAAGGTCGTGCTGCAGAATTCCGGTGACATGATTTAAGTTTACCAGATAGCTGCGGCCAACCGGAAGAAAACAGGCAACAGAGGCAAAGTCCTCGGTAAGCTGCGTTAAGTTCCCGGAAATCGTAAAAGTCTCTGATATAGCGTGCAGCAGGATATTGTGCTGTCCGGTTTCGAAAAAGAGAATATCTGAGTAAGGAAGAGAATATTCCTTCCTACGGACAGAAAAGGTAAATACTTCATTGGATTCCTCTAAAAGCGTATCACAGCGGCTCATGGCATTGAGAAAATCTGCGTGTGAGTAAGGCTTTTGCAGATAGTAAAGAGCATTTACCTCATAGCTTGCCATGGCATGTTCCGTAGAAGAAGTGGTGAAAATAATGCCACCCGCATAGCCCAGTGAACGAAGGATACGTGCTGTTTCCACACCGTCCTTGTTATTCATATAGATATCTAAAAACAGCAGAGCCGGATAACGCTTTTCTTCCTTATAATACTGAATCATCTCTTCGCCCGAAGAAAAAAGTAGAATCTCCATATTACAATGATGTTTCGTGGCATATGTATTCAGATGATGTTTTAACCGTAAGGCATCGCTTTCAGAATCTTCGCATAAGTAAATCAGCATAATTATTCTCCTGTATATAAAAAGTAAAAAACACCGGATACGAGACAAGTATAACATATTGAAAGAAAATAAGAATCATTTTTTATCGACAATCAGGAAGATAAAATCACAATTTGGAAGAATTGGTTGCAAAATTTTAAGCGTTTTCTTAAAATAGAAACTGTGTGAACAAAAGAAATAGAATAAAAAAGGAGAGGAAATATGGGAAGAAACCGAAAAAAACGATGTCTGGCATTTTTGATGGCATTGACTATGATGACAGGCTTATTTATGGGAGATGCTGCCGGACTATTGGTAAAGGCGGAGGATACGCCGGCATCCGTTCAAATAGGAAGTACAACATTAGAGACGGGCTGGTATGTGAAGGCGGTGGATTCTCCTTCTATACCGGGACCAGCTGCAAGGTATCGTGGTGTCGATAAAGTAGAGGAAGAACCGGAAAGTGGTGGTTATATTTACTTTGATAAAGATACGGCAACCATGACCATATACAATGATATGGAGATTGCAACTGCCGGACCAGTTCCGGTGACAGTAACAGGCGGAAACTTAACAATTTCCGGAGCAGGAAATTTTACTGTAGAAGGAACTTCAACTTCTCCTGCATTTCTGTTAGCCGGAACCGGTGCTGCCGTTGTCACAAAGGATTTTACCGGAAATTTCAAGGTAACAAGTAATAGTAATGTAATAAACGGTGGCAGCAGATTTGAGATAGATACAACCGGTGATATTACACTGGAAACTGCATCAACGTCTTCAGAGCCAATTGCTATGGTCAGTGGAGTGGTTGACTTAAGTGGAAAGAAAGTTACGATAACCGCACCATGTGGTATGATTGCCAGTGGAGTATCCACACTGAACCTGACACAGACAGAAGGAGACCTTGCATTAAGTTCTGCATCTGATTATTATCCAATTTTCAATGCAGAAAATGTTACCCTGAAAAATACCGGTGGAAAAGTAAAACTGGAAAATACCAGCACAGGGGAGTTGACTGACAGTAATCTTACGATTGAAGCTGCAGGAGATATTTCTTTAAAATCAGCGAAGGGAATAACAGGCAAGAGTAATGCACAGGTGAGCTTAACTTCAACCAATGGGGATGTTACAATTGAACAGACCGCAAACCTTGTCATGCAAGATGGTAAGCTGACGATTCGGGCATTGGCAGGAGCAGTAAGCATTTCAACTAATGCACCGGTACCGATGTTTTTTGCAGAACTTGATATAAAGGCAAAGAATGATGTAACACTGAAACAGAATGGAACAACAGATTCATCACTTACCTGGGGCGGAGCCGGTGGAAGTATTGAGAGTACCGATGGGAATATTACAATAGAACAGGAAAGCAGCACATATGTGATTTCAACTTTGAATGCAGTCAGCCTGAATGCAGGTGGAACGGTTACGGTAAAGAGAAATACAGAAGGACCAGTATTAACGTCCATGGTGAATGGGATTCCTGCAACAGGTGTAATCCAGCTTGTAGACGGCACAAAGAAAGGAACCATCGTAGATGGAACTATATATACTGCCAGCGGATGTACGCATCCAAAGCGTATCAATGGAAAATGTGTTGTTTGTGATGACCAGGAGCCGGTGGCAGCTATTGTAGATGCCAGCGGAAATGTAACAAATTATAACAGTCTGTCCAATGCATTCCACAGTGCCAATGCAGACAATACGGTAAAATTATTAGTTGATTATAAGGACAGCAGTGAATCAATTGATTTATCCTCTGTATATAAGGCTGTAAATCTTGATTTAAATGGGAAGAGTTTAACATTAGATGCATTCAATATCATGAATCACTTAAGTATTTCCAATGGAAAGCTGAACCTGAGAACGCTCAATGATGCAAATACTAGTCTTTCTGATAAATGTACATTAGAAAATGTGGAAGCGGATATCCATGAAATAAGCTGGACTGCAAATGGTGGTCTGGAATTAAAGAACAGTACACTTCATGTAGGTTCACAGGCATCTCCTTGCTCATTCTTTGTAGAAATGATTACAATAGCACCGGATGACGATTCTGTAATTACAGTAGAAAACATGATAAGTGGCCTGGCAAACTATAAAAATGTACCAGCAATGGAACAGGCATTGGACAAATTAATTCCTTTCGGATATTCAGTTTTTGTTGATACTGATATTACAGTACTGGATGAATCCGGAAGACGTGCCCTAAATCTGGTACTTCGTAATAAGAAGCTGGCAGAAGCGGACATTACTTTAAGCCCGGCTACCTTCGTCTATGATGGCACAGGAAAAGAGCCGGCTGTAACCGTAACGTATGATGGAATGACGTTAACGGAAGGAAGGGATTTTACGGTTACTTATGTTGACAATATTGAAGTGGGTGATACAGCTGCAGCAATTATCAGAGGTTCCCGCTTTTTAGACAGTGTAACAAAATACTTCAGCATTACCAAAGCACATCGTGGAGCACCGACAGGACTTACCGCAGTGGCAGAAACCATTGATGGCAAAAATGATGGAAAGATTCGTGGCGTGAATGCGGAAATGGAATACAGTATTGATGGAACTGCCTATACTGCAATTACAGAAAATGAATTGACCGGACTTGCCGATGGAACTTATCTGGTACGTTATCAGGAAACACGCAATTATTATGCGTCTTCTGCAACACAGATTGTAGTAGAAAAAGGACTTCCTTCTTCCGACAGCTTAAACCCGTCAAACCCGGGCGGCGGAAATAATCTGGAAAATACACCAGGTGGAAGCACGCCAAATGAAAATAATAATGGAACGACATTAACCGCCGGAAGTAATGTTGTTACAACATTGCCAGGCGCATCTTCGGTACAGACACCGGCAGCAACAAAGTCTGATAGCAGCACACAGGTTAAAACCGGAGACGACAATCAGATATTCCTGTATCTTCTTGTACTGATTGCTGCGGCAGGAGTGGCTGCGGGAGCATATGGCAGATTAAACGCAGACGCCGTATGAAATAAGTGAAAAGGGATATATCGGAAATAGAAAAGTCATGAAATGAAAAATAGAAATGCTGTACTTTCAGAAATGGGAGTGCAGCATTTTTCTGTTGCAAAGAACATAAGGACGCGGTAAAATGTAGCGTAGTCAAAGAAGAGGAGATAGAAGATGCTGACACAGTTTTCAAGAACCGAACTATTGCTTGGAAAAGAAGCAATGGAAAAATTAAAGAATGCAAAGGTTGCAGTATTTGGAATTGGCGGAGTAGGTGGATATGTCTGCGAAGCACTGGTAAGAAGCGGAGTTGGAGCTTTTGATCTGATTGATGATGACAAGGTATGCCTGACGAATCTCAACCGTCAGATTATTGCAACCAGAAAGACCGTTGGAAAATATAAAACAGACGTCATGAAAGACCGTATTTTAGAGATTAATCCGGATGCCAGGGTAGAAGTGCATAAATGCTTTTTCCTGCCGGAAAATGCGGATGAATTTCCTTTTGAAGAGTATGATTATATCGTAGATGCAGTAGATACGGTAACAGCGAAGATTTCACTGGTTATGAAGGCACAGGAGATGAATGTGCCGATTATCAGCAGTATGGGAGCCGGAAATAAGTTAGATGCCAGTCAGTTCCGTGTGGCAGATATTTATAAGACAAAGGTATGCCCGCTGGCAAAAGTAATGCGCCGTGAGTTAAAGAAACGTGGCGTAAAGAAGCTTAAGGTAGTTTATTCCGAAGAGCAGCCAACCAGACCAGTCGAAGACATGGCAATCAGCTGTAGAACCAACTGTATCTGTCCGCCGGGAGCAGCCCATAAATGTACGGAGCGGCGTGATATTCCGGGCAGTGTGGCATTTGTGCCATCTGTCGCTGGACTGATTATCGCAGGTGAAGTAGTAAAGGATCTGGCAGCAAAATAGGAAACAGATAAAGAAAACCGGATGTGGAATCACATCCGGTTTTCCGTTTCTATTGATTTCCTTATCAGGAAAATTATTTCTGAGGACCTGCAGAAACAAGAGCTTTACCAGCTTCATTTCCTTCGTATTTAGCAAAGTTCTTGATGAATCTGTCAGCAAGATCTAATGCTTTTGTCTCCCATTCAGAAGCATCTGCGTAAGTATCACGAGGATCTAAGATGCCTGAATCAACACCTGGAAGTTCTGTAGGAACTTCAAAGTTGAAGAATGGAATCTGTTTTGTAGGAGCGGTTAAGATAGCTCCGCTTAAGATAGCATCGATGATACCACGGGTATCTTTGATGGAGATACGTTTTCCGGTTCCGTTCCATCCTGTATTTACGAGGTAAGCCTTAGCTCCGCTCTTTTCCATTTTCTTAACAAGCTCTGCAGCGTATTTTGTAGGATGCAGCTCTAAGAAAGCCTGTCCGAAACATGCTGAGAAAGTAGGTGTAGGCTCTGTGATTCCACGCTCTGTACCAGCAAGTTTTGCTGTAAATCCAGACAGGAAGTAGTACTGAGTCTGCTCTGGAGTTAAGATAGATACTGGAGGCAGTACTCCGAATGCATCTGCGGAAAGGAAGATGACATTCTTAGCTGCTGGAGCAGAAGAAATCGGGCGGACAATGTTCTCAATGTGGTTGATTGGGTAAGATACACGGGTGTTTTCTGTTACGCTCTTATCAGTAAAATCGATTTTTCCGTTAGCATCTAATGTTACGTTCTCAAGAAGAGCGTCACGTCTGATTGCATTGTAGATATCCGGCTCGGAATCCTTGTCAAGGTCGATAACCTTAGCGTAGCATCCACCCTCGAAGTTGAATACGCCGTTGTCATCCCAACCATGCTCGTCATCACCGATTAAGAGACGCTTAGGATCGGTTGAAAGGGTTGTCTTACCTGTTCCGGAAAGTCCGAAGAAGATAGCGGTGTTTTCACCGTTCATATCTGTGTTAGCAGAGCAGTGCATGGAAGCGATGCCCTTTAATGGCAGATAGTAGTTCATCATAGAGAACATACCTTTTTTCATTTCTCCGCCGTACCATGTATTAACGATAACCTGTTCACGGCTTGTAATGTTGAACATTACTGCTGTCTCAGAGTTTAATCCTAATTCTTTGTAGTTTTCAACTTTTGCTTTAGAAGCATTGTAAACGATGAAGTCCGGCTCAAAGTTCTTTAATTCTTCTTCAGTAGGCTGGATGAACATATTTGTTACGAAATGTGCCTGCCAAGCTACTTCTACGATGAAACGGATAGCCATACGGGTATCTTTGTTAGCACCACAGAAAGCATCTACTACATAAAGTTTTTTGTTAGAAAGTTCTTTGATAGCGATGTCTTTTACAGCACTCCATGCTTCCTCAGATGCTGGATGGTTGTCGTTCTTGTATTCATCAGATGTCCACCATACAGTGTCTTTGGAGTTCTCGTCCATAACGATGAATTTGTCTTTAGGGGAACGACCTGTATAGATACCAGTCATAACATTGACTGCGCCAAGTTCACTTTCCTGACCTTTTTCATAGCCTTTCAGTTCTGGCTTGGTCTCTTCTGCGAATAATGTTTCGTAGGATGGGTTGTAGACAATTTCTGTTGTTCCAGTAATGCCATACTTGCTTAAATTGATTTCTGCCATTTTGTTTTTACCTCTTTCCTTTAAATATAGTAATATGATAATCGCCCGCAAAAAGCAGGTTTTTATGATATCTTGACTGAGAAACTATAAATCCTAGTTACGTCATCATAATTATTATACATAAATAAGTCATAAAATCAATAAAAAAACTGCGAAATTTTTGTGAAGTGAAGGAAGTTGAAAGATTTTCCCCCTAAAGAATTAGCCTCCTGCTTAAAAATGCTGCCATATAATTCTGCAGAAGTCCGTTGCGGCAGAACCCCAGACAAGCTATAATACAAAGTAAGAGAAAAATATAATCTTACTTTGTATTATAGCTTGTATAGAAAAGGAGCACATGGGCTATGAAGATATTTCACTTATCCGACCTTCACATCGGATTGAAATTAATGAATCATGATTTAAGGGAAGACCAGGAATATATCCTGCATCAGATTGTAGAGCGGGCCAGAGAAGAAAAACCGGATGCCATTTTGATTGCAGGAGATATTTATGATAAAGCAGTGCCGGCGGCAGAGGCAGTAGAGGTATTCGATCATTTTATCAATGAACTGACGGAGATGGTGCCGGAGGCTGTCCTTATGATGATTAGCGGAAACCATGACAGCGCACCAAGAGTGAACTGTTTCCGAAGCATTTTATCAAGACAGCATTTATATATGATAGGAAAGCCGCCTGAGACGAAAGAGGAATACATTGAGAAAGTGACATTGACGGATAAGTATGGAAAAGTGAATTTTTATCTTCTGCCCTTTGTGAAGCCGTCTATGGTAAAGCAGATTGTGGGAACGGATGAAAATGATAACAATCTTTCTTATGATGCAACTTTGCATAAGCTTCTGGAAAGAGAAAATGTAAATGAAGCAGAGCGGAATGTGCTGGTGAGCCACCAGTTCTATCTGCCGGCAGGAAAAGCGGCGGAGGATGTCGAGCGGATGGATTCCGAAATCCGCACCGTGGGAAATATTGATGAAGTGTCTGCGGATGTGTTGGAGCGGTTTGACTATGCGGCATTGGGACATATTCATAAGCCTATGACCGTGGGAAAAGAGTGTTATCGTTACTGTGGAACACCTCTTGCCTGCTCCGTCAGTGAAGCGGGACAGAAAAAAGGCATTATTATGGTGGAACTGGAAGAAAAGGGCAAGCTTTCCACCGGAGTAATTCCGTTAAAACCACTGCGTCAGGTGCGTATTGTGGAAGGGGAATTAGAAGAAGTATTAAAGCAGCCATCCGATAATTTTGTAACTGTGATTCTTACCGATAAGGTGGATGTCAATGTCTTTGACATGCAGGACCGGCTGCGTCATGCATTTCCCAATTTGCTGGAAATCCGAAGAGAAACGCTGCACAAAGCCAATTATGAAATGGAAAAATTCCGGCATGAGGCAGAGCTTGATGCCTTTTCGCTATGCTGTGAGTTTATCGGAGAGATGAACGAGGAAGAGAGAGAAATTCTTAAGGAAGTCATCAATAAAGTAGAGGAGGAGGCTGAGTTATGAGACCATTAACTTTGGAAATGCAGGCATTTGGTTCTTATGGAGACCGGACGAAAATTGATTTTCGAAAACCATCCCAGAATTTATTTCTGATTACCGGGGATACCGGTTCCGGCAAGTCCACTATTTTTGATGCCATAGCCTTTGCGTTATATGGAGAAGCCAGTTCCACAGCTAATAAAAAAAGTGGAACAGAGCTGCAGAGTCAGTTTGCCACAGCAGGCGCAGAGCCTTATGTGGAATTGAAATTCTGTGAAGGAACAGAAGAAAGCGGCGTCTATACAGTGCGCCGTGTACCAAGACATGTCCGCCCATTGAAGCGGGGAAGCGGTGAAAAAGAAGAAAGCGAATCCGTTACCTTAATCATGCCGGATGAAACCGTTTATTCGCAAAAGGAAACGAATCAGAAAATCATTGATATTGTCGGGCTGAACAAGGGGCAGTTTATGCAGGTGGCAATGATTGCCCAGGGAGAATTTATGGAACTGCTCCGGGCAAAATCCGATGAGAAAAAAGTGATTTTTCGAAAATTATTCCACACAGAAAAATATGAAAAGATTGCCAATGAATTAGGGGACCGGAAAAGAAAATTAGATGCAGAGATTGCCACAATCCGTACGAAGTTTCATGCCAAAGCTGAGAATGCGGACATACCGGAAGCCTTTGAAGAAGCCGAAGCCCTGTTGGCATTGAAAAAGAAGATGCAGCAGGCGGATGCAAAAGCACCGGAGATGGAACGCTTTTTAGAATTGATGCAGCAATTGTGCCAGTATCTTAAGGAAGAGGGAAAGAAGAAAAAGAAGGAGACAAAAGAAGCGGAAAAACTGCGGGAGCATTGCAGGAGTGCGTTGCAGGAAGCGGAAAATCTGCAAAAATCCTTTACCCAGATGGAAGAAGCACAGCGGGAGTTAGCACGCCTTTTTGAAGCGGAAGAGGAGATAAAAGAGACTGCCCGCTTAGAGCAGAGGATAAAGCTTGCCTATGATGCAAAGCAGCTCTATCAGCAGTATGAAGAAGCGGTAAAGAGGCTGGAGAATTTAAAGGCAGAACAGCAGAAATTAGAAGAAAAGCTGCCGGAGATAAAGAAAGCTTTAAAAGAGGCAGAAAAGGAAAGAAACTTAGCAGAGGCGGAAAAGGAAACACAGCAGAAAAATTACAGTATTATAGAAGAAAAAGTAAATCGCACGAAAGCGGCATTGAAAGAAATAAGAAAAGCCGCACAGGAAGTAGAGCAGAGTAAAGATGCTTTGCAGCAGGCGGAAGAGACGGAAAAAGAGACAAAAGAAAAAAGTACTGTCTTAGAGCAGAATATCGTGCAGTGGAAGAAAGAAACGGAAGCCTTCGAAGAAATTGAAGTAAGGCAGTTACAGATTACCGGAAAGAAAAATGCTCTTGCAGAAATCGAAGATGCCGTAGCAGAGATTACAGAATCAAAGCAGCTTCTTGGTAAAGAAAAGAAACAGGAGGAACATGCAAAAGAGATTTATCGGGAAGCATCCGGACAGTATCAGGCAAAGCAGCAGGAATACGAAGCATATCGTAAGCGATTTTTCGATGCGCAGGCAGGTATTTTAGCAAAGGAATTAAAAGAGGGAGAGCCATGCCCGGTCTGCGGTTCCATGGAACATCCAAAGCCATGCATTGCGGTAGAAATGCAGGAAGAATTAAGCCGGGAAATGTTAGAAGCTTTAGAAAAAACGATTGCAAAGTTACAACAGAAGCAGGAAGCGGCATCTACAGAAGCCGGTGCATGCCACGTAAGAAGAGAGAACCGGGAGAAAGAGTTGGCAGAAAGAAAGGAAAAGTGCCGGAATAAAATAGAAGACTTTGGAAAGGAAGCAAACCCGGCAGCCGATAATGAAATAGAACCGTGGCTTGTCGCGCAAAAGAAAAAGCTTGCAAAAGAAGAAGAAACACTTTCTCAGGAGATAAAAAAGAAGAAGGAATTGTCTCATAAATTAGAAGAGGCAGAAGCAAAAAAGATTGCACTTCAAAAAGAAGAGACAGAAGCAACAGAAAAGAAGCTATTGGCAAAAGAGCAGTTTGACCGTTGTCAGGCAGCTTACACAGAGCGGAACCGCACCCTTGACTATACATCTGAAAAAGAAGCGGATGAAGTCTTGGCAGAAGCACAGCAGAAGAAGGCTTCTGCAGAAAGTGCATATGCAAAGGCTGATAAAGAAAAGAGCCGTTTAGAGGAAGAGAAAACCGGTACACAGACAGGCATTGTCCGTTGTGAAAGAGAACTTCCGGAACGGAAAAAGGAAGCAGAAGCCAAGCAGCAAAAATATGATTTATATATAGAAGAAAAAGATATTTCCAAACTGGAATGGCAGACTCTGGTGGAGCAGTATTCGATGGATGCCATGGAAGAGATGCGGCAGAAAAGGGAAGATTATCAGAATCAGAAGACGATGTATCAGAGCCGCTATGAGACAGCGAAAGAAACTGTAGGAGAGAAAGAAAAACCGGACGTAGAGAAGCTTTCAGAGGAACTTAAGGCAGCAGAGGAGCAGAGTAAGCTTGCAGGCAGGGCAGCCAATGAGTGGGAGATTTCTAATCAGAAGGATACGGAAATCTTAGAAGCGGTAGAGGAAATATGGAGCGGGCGGCAGCAGGTATTAGAGCAGCACAACCGTATAACACGGCTTTATACTGTCATTTCCGGAAATGTGTCCGGCAGCCGTATGGATTTGGAGACCTTTGTGCAACGTTATTATCTGGAGCGGATTCTTTATGCAGCAAACCGCCGTTTTGAAGAAATGTCAGCAGGACAGTTTGAACTCAGAATGTTTGATGAGAAGAAGGCTGCAATCGGAAAGAACAAGGGACTTGACCTTATGGTATATTCCAATGTGACCGGAAAAGAGCGGGAAGTCCGTACGCTTTCCGGAGGAGAGTCCTTTATGGCGGCGTTATCCATGGCACTAGGCATGGCAGATGAGATTCAGGAAAATTCTGCTGCCATACATCTTGATATGATGTTTATTGATGAAGGCTTTGGTTCCCTAGATGAGCATGCAAGAGAGCAGGCGGTCCGGGTATTAAAAGAGATGGCAGGCGGCTCAAAGCTTATTGGAATCATTTCCCATGTAACAGAATTAAAGCAGGAAATGGAAGACCAGCTTCTTATTACAAAAGATGAAGAAGGAAGCCATGTCCGCTGGCAGTTAAGCTAGCGGATAGGCTCCCTGTTCTAACATTTCCGTCACCATGGAAGCCATAGCGGAAGGATGTTCTTTCATTCCGTTTTGCAGCCATTTTAAGAAAACATTATAGAGTGCACCGGAATAGAAGTAGACTTTATACCGGTGAATATCATTATAAGGCATGTCACCCATATGATTTTCTAATTCCTGATCAAAAAGGTCTAAGTAAATGTATGCAAGACCTGCCTTATATACACTTAAAATAAATTTCTTGTAAGTCTTAAAATACCGGAAAATCAGTAAAATTGCCTCATAGCTGAAAAAGTCATTTTCAAGCTTTTCTGCCCGCTTCCGGTATTCTTCCATAATATCGTCCGTAATTTTAATCAACACTTCTTCCTTGGAATGAAAATTCCGGTAATAGGAAGCTCTTGCTACTCCGGCAGTGGCAATAATATCGGTTACAGATATATCGGAAAATGCTTTGGTGTCCATGAGTTTGGTCAGGGCACGGGCAATCTTTAATTTTACCTGGCGGTTTGCTTCGTATCGTTTGTCTGTTTCTTTCATTTAAATGCTCCTGTTCGTATGTGCTATGGATGTGTGCCGGTGGGTGGGACAGTCGCTTTATATTTGTTATTACGATTTGTATTTGATACATACATTGCTTCTAACGTCAAAGAGCGGTTTTTCTTGCACTGCATTTTTCTTTTGCCGATAAAGCCTGTCTTTCCAATGTTTGACAGTATGCCGGACTCTGTTCGCCTGAATGCGGATACGATATATGCAGTCTGTTAGAGACGCTTAGAATTCCGGCAGCAACCGGCAACGCTGGCACAGGGACGTGCCAGCGAGGCACATCTTAAGCATGGATGCGAATATGTGCCGGGTGCCGGAAGATACGGAAACTTTAACGGAATTCTTAGCGTCTCTTTCAGACGGAATGTTGTATCCGCATCAGACGGACAGAGCCGGCATCCGGTCAAAGCAACGGAAAGGACAGCCTGACAGCAAGAAAAATACAGTGCTAAGAAAAATATCGCTCTTTGCGTAATGAACCAATGCATATATCAAATGCAAATCATAAGAAACGAATATCATATTCTGTCCCACCCACCGGCACCACATCCGTATCATGATACAAAATGATATAAAATGTCTCACATCAAACCGTTGAAAAAAGGGAAAACTATGCTACAATGCTACTTATGCAGCCACAACAATGTGATATAAATTATCTCACATATAGTGTGGCATAGATACAGACAACAGTCAAGAGATGGAGACGAAAATGAAGATAATTACAGATACAGGATCTGATATATTAGAAATCGAAGCAAAGGCAATGGGCGTGGATCTGGTGTCGATTTCGGCAAACTTTGAAGATGTTATATTTGACCGGAATACAGAAGAGAATTTCAAAGCATTTTATGAGAAACTGCGTAGCGAGGAACAACTTCCGGTATCCAGCCAGCCATCACCGGCAGCATTTTTAGAAAAGTATGAAGCGGCAGAAGAAACAGGGGAAGAAGTGTTGGTGATTCTTATTTCCTCGAAGCTTTCGGGAACTTATAATGGGGCAGTGCTGGCGAAGGAAATGTGCGGATATGAAAAGATATATATCGTGGATTCCCTACAGGCATCCTTATCCTTGCGGCTTCTGGTGGAGTATGCCGTGAAGTTAAAAGAAGAAGGCAAAAGTGCAGAAGAAATTGCAGGAATCCTGGAAGAAGTAAAGAACCGCACCTATCTTACCGGTGTTCCGTCCACATTATTATATTTGAAAAAGGGCGGACGTATTTCTCCGGTAGTTGCAGCAGTGGGAAATGTAATGGGAATCAAGCCGGTACTGCTGCTCCGGAATGGAGAAATTGAAGGATATTCCAAAGCCCGCGGCATGAAAGCGGCCAAAAGCGGAATGCAGGCATTTTTGAAAAAAGGAGAAGTGGATTGCTGCATGCCGGTAGAATTTGCTCACAGCAATAACCCGGAAATGGGAGAGGAATTCCGGAAAGAAACCATGGAAGCTTTTTCCCTGACAGAAAGCAGCTTACATGAAGTTGGAATGGCAATCGGAACCCATATCGGACCGGATGCACTTCTGATGGCATTTATTTTAAAAGAAAGCATGAAATAAGAATTTTCAGATTTAAGGATTCTTTAATAATTGATTCGTTATAGTAGAACCAGCAAAGGAAATAAAACTTTGCCGGTTCTTTTTTTTTCTTTACAGGAAATTGCCTGTAAAGTAAAAAACGCTCCGCGAGGATGCACACTGCGGCACGAAACTTGCAAAGCGTGTTTCGCGTAGTTGAGGTATACTAAGAGGATAGAAAGGAGCAGAAGATGTTTTGGGATATCTTACGCAAAGACTTAAAGCGAAAGAAAACAATTAATATTGTAATTTTGCTGTTTATTATTTTAGCTGCCATGTTTGTGGCAAGCGGGCTGAACAATGTACTGACGGTAGTAAATGGAACCGATTATTATCTTAATCAGGCAGACATTGGAGATTATGTAGTACTGACCCAGCAGGGGGATGGCGGTGTGCCGGAGCTTTTGGATACCTGTCAGTATGTAAAAGACTACCGCATGGATCATATTATGTATGCAACCAAGGGGAATATCAAGGCAGAGGGAAAAGAACTTGATATGGCAAACAAGGCAATGATCATAGAATCCATTTCCGAAAGTGAGATACATTTTTTCACAAAGGATAATAAGGAGCTTACAAAAGTGTCAGAGGGTGAGGTCTATGTCACAGGAAATTTCTTAGATGCAAATGATTTAAAAGAGGGAGATAAACTTACGATTACCCATGGCAAAAACAGTGTGGAGCTTACGATTGCCGGAAAAGCAAAAGATGCGCTGCTGGGTTCTGAATTTATGGGAAATAAAAGATTTATTTTAAATGAAGCGGATTATCAGAAATTTGCATCGGATGAAAGTCTTGCAGAATACCGTGGCGAGATTATTTATATTGACACAGACAATCCATCGGAAATAGCCTCTTTATTAAGCAATGCATCCAACATCCTATTTAACCGGGGACGGGGCATTTTTAAATTGTGTTATGTCATGGATATGATTGTGGCATTTGTGGTGCTGGTTTTAAGTGTATGCCTGATGATAGTATCCTTTGCAGTGTTGAAATTTACGATTACTTTTACGGTGACAGAGGAATACCGGGAAATCGGTGTCATGAAAGCCATCGGAATTACGGACTTTAAGATACGAAGCCTTTATCTTGTAAAATATCTGATGCTGGCTGTTGTGGGAGCAGCAATTGGATTCCTGGCAAGCATCCCATTTGGCAATATGCTGCTGCAGTCTGTGACAGAAAATATGATGTTGGGAAACAGTCATGCCATTACGGTAAATTTCATGGGCGCAGTCATTGTTATTGCAGTTACTATCTGGTTTGCATACCGGTGTACCGGAAAAGTAAAGAAGCTGACACCGGTGGATGCTATTCGAAACGGTCAGTCAGGAGAACGCTTTAAAAAGAAATCCATTTACCGGCTGGGAAAAAGCCGTTTTAACAGTACCTGGTATCTGGCAGTCAATGATATTTTAAGCAGTCCAAGACGGTTCCTTACGATTATATTGTCCTTTTTCCTCTGTTCCGTTTTTATGCTGGGAGTGGTTATTACAACAGATACCATGAAAAGTAAGAATCTGATTACGACATTTGGAAAAGAAAGTGATGTCTACATATCAGATGTATCACAGGCAATGGGGAATATGGCAGGAAAGACCCGGGCTGATTTGGCAAAAGAATTAGATGACCTGGCAGAAGAACTTACGGAAGAAGGCATGCCATCGGAAATGTCTGTTGAGATACAGTATACTATAAAGATAAACTTTCACAGCTTCATATAGGGTTTAACATGGGGGAGTATCAGAATTCTCTGGTGAAAGCAGATACAGAACGTTTGCTGGAAGTATTGCAGAATATCATAGAAAATGCTATAAAATATGGTAGTGACAAAAAAATTGGTATATCAATTTCAAAAGAAGAAGACTGTGTGCTGATTACCGTGGAAAATACAGGAGAAGTTCTTCCGGCAGAGGAACTTCCGCATCTTTTTGACAGCTTCTATCGTGGCTCCAATGCAGGAAGCCAGGAAGGAAGCGGACTGGGGCTTTATATATGCAGAAAGCTGATGCATAAAATGAACGGGGATGTTTTCCTGAAACAGGAAGAAAATCTTTTTTCGGTAACTGTGGTAGTGGGTATGACAAATTAGTCAATGAAAAAGGCAGGAAGAAAATGTAATATGATAAAAGCAGTTTTATTTGATATGGACGGAACACTCATTGATACAGAGAAATACTATAGAATCTGCTGGCCTAAGGCAATGGCGCATTTTGGCTATGAAATGAGTGATGAGCAGGCATTGTCCATGCGTTCCTTAGGACAACCCTTTGCACCGGCGCATTTAAAGGAAATGTTTGCAGATGAGAATCTTGACTATCCGGCTATCCGGGCTTACCGGAAGGAATTGATGGAGGAATATCTTGCAAAGAACGGTATTGAGATAAAAAGAGGAGCTGTTGAGTTATTGAATTTCTTAAAAGAAAAAAAAATCCGGCGGGCAGTTGCAACGGCAACCGACATGGAACGGACAGAAAGATATTTAAAGCAGATAGGACTATATCCGTACTTTGATGAAATCATCAGTGCAACCATGGTAGAACACGGAAAGCCGGCACCGGATATCTATACTTTTGCATGTGCACAACTTGGACTTGCTCCGGAAGAATGCCTTGCGGTGGAGGATTCGCCCAATGGGGTTATGAGTGCTTATCAGGCAGGCTGTCAGGTGGCAATGGTTCCGGATCAGACACAGCCGGATGATGAATTAAAAAAGAAACTTACGATATGTGCAAATACACTGGATAAATTGAAAATTTTATTTTCATAAAATGGGAGAGGTAAGATGAATTTTTTATTTGATACTTCAATTGATGTGAACCGCAGACAGTTTTATGTGCTGGCAATGGGAAGCTGTATCGGAAATCTGGCAGGATTTATTGGAAATGCATTGATTTTCGGATGGAACGGAACAACGATTTTCTGTGGAATCTGTATGTTACTTATGGCCGCAGGAAGTTTCATTGGAATTAAAAAAGGTCAGATACGTTATGCGTCTTATTTGATGATAGCAGTATTAAGCCTTGTGGAATTTCCGACACTATATTATATATATCAGACGGGAACGATTGTATACATGGTACTTGCGATGGTAGCAATTGCGATTTTTATTCCAACCGGAAATGCAATCCGGTTTGCCGGCATAGTAATTGTAGCCGATGTGGCAGCAGTTATTTTAGCCTATATGAGACCGCTGGAAAGTGAAAAACTGTCAAAAGAAGTCGTGCTGCAGAGCACACTTTGTTCCCTGCTTATCGTTTTACTTTGTGTCTTTTTGATTTCTATCCTGCTTCAGATGCAGAGACAGAGGCAGGAAGAAGAAGTAAAGAAGTTGAATGAACAGTTGAAAGATGCCGCAGATAAAGATGCACTGACCGGACTCTATAATCGTCGTTATTTAAATCAGTATCTGGGAGAACTTATTCTGGATGAGAAGGAAGAATTTGATGCGGTACTGATTGATCTTGACTTCTTTAAACATGTGAATGACACTTACGGACATGGGTTTGGAGACATTATTCTGGCGGAATTTGCAAGACTTTTAACGAAGCATGTAAAGAATAAAGGGATTGCGGTACGCTTTGGCGGAGAAGAATTTATGCTGGTTTTAAAGGGGATGAACACGGATGAAATCGGTAAAATGCTAGAGCATATAAGACGGGAATATAAAGAATTTACAAAGCATGAAAAGAATATCGAATGTTCTTTCAGCAGCGGAGTACAGCATTATACAGAAGGAATTGCTGTTACGGTATTATACCGCTTAGCGGATGAGAAACTCTATACGGCAAAGGAACGGGGAAGAAACCAGGATGTCTTTGTGTTAGGATAATAGAAAGATAAAAAAGGGGGAGAGAAATGAAAAAGGAATATCAGGAGGATTCATTTATGAAAGGGAAAAAGTTTTTAGCAATGATATTAAGTGCAGCGTTGGGAATGTCAACGTTTGCGGCTTGCGGAAGAAGAGTCGTGGAGCCGGAGAAAAAGACCACAGAAACAGAGGCTGAGACTGAGACGGAAGAAACGGAAAACTCAGAAGAGGTGACAGAGGAGACAGAAACGGAAAATGTGGATGAAGATGACATTTTTGCACAGCTTGCAGGAGAAAGCTTTATGTTTACCAGCGGAGCCGGTGCATGGGATTCTACATTGATTTTATCCGAGGATGGCTCTTTCGTGGGAAATTATCATGATGCAGATGCAGGAGATAGCGGGGATGGATATCCAAATGGAACCCTTTACTATTGTGATTTCTATGGAAAATTCACCCAGCCGGAAAAGATAAATGATTATACCTATGAGATGCAGTTGGAGAATATTGCAACGAAGGAAACAGAAGGCGACACGGAAATTAAAGGCGGCGTGAAATATATTTACACGGGACCGGCTGGTTTGGAAGAGGTTTATGATTTATATATTTATCTGCCGGGTGCACCGTTAGATGAATTGCCGGAAAGATTCCTGGACTGGGCATCCATTGGTCTTACCGATGATGATACGACGCTTCCATTCTATGCAATTTTTAATACGCTGACCTTTGATACCTTTTTAGGACCGAGTGGAGATGAGGTTACGGTAAATGATAAAACCACAACTTCCGATGTATCCATAGAGAGTGAATTGCAGAAAATCGAGGAGAAAGCAGCAGCCATGCAGGAAGACCTTTCCAGTGGAGAACTGACACAGCAGGAAATGAATACCCTGTCTCTGCAGTTGTATCAGTTGTGGGATAATGAGCTGAATTCTATCTGGAGCCGTTTAAAAGAGACTTTGGATGAGGACACTATGACGACTCTTACCCAGGAAGAGCGTGACTGGATTAAGACAAAAGACAGTGCAGTAGAGGAAGCCGGCAAAGATGCCGAGGGCGGAAGCCTGCAGCCATTATTGGAAAATGATAAGGCGGCAGAATTAACAAGAAACAGGGTATATGAACTGGCAGAGTATTTGAAATAAAAAGATATTTTAGCGAGGAAAAATGGTTACATTAAATGATTACTTATACTCCGGAGCAACGGTGTTCCGGATATTGAAAAAGTATACGCAGGACCTCCGGACATCCGCAAAAGTATCAAAAAATGAAGTGGATCTGGTGCACTGCAATTTCCTGATTCAGATTATGGAGCTGTTAGAGCACAATGATTTCCTGACAGCGCAGTCCCAGAAAATCCGTGAGTTCTACAAATATATGGCAATGGAATATCCTTATCTTTCCTTTACTTTTAAAGGAAGAATCAAGTCACTGATTCGTGCGGAGGGCAAATTCAACGGCTATATTGTAGAGTACATTTATGATTATTATAAAAAGCATAAAAGCTATCCGGACATTGCAGAATTAAAGGAAAAGCTGAACTGCTTCCGTGATCTGATTGCATACCGGATTGTGATTTCCATGCCACGGTGTCATTTGAAAAATCATGAGAATCGCGAAGAAGAGGAATTAAAGCACCTTTATCAGATTGCAAATGTGCTGCCACAGTTTTTAGAGGAGCGTGGATTTACGGCAGAGCCGACAGGCGGTGTCTTAGGAAGCAGTTCCCCGCTTTTGGATGATGCTGTAAAACCATATTACCGGGATTATATCACCAGCGAAAAGGAGGACGATTACAAATCCTTACATATTACTTTTTATGATAACAGTGCGAGATGTTATGTGGAAATGCAGCTTCGCACAAAGCAGATGGACGATATTGCAGAAATCGGTTCCGCCAATCATATTAATTATGAGAAAAAGCAGGAAGCATCCAGAGCACGCCGGGATACCATCCCGGAGGGAGAATGCATTTATTTTGATGAAGCTTATGAACGGTGCAGGCGTTTGCAGGAACTGGAGCTTTCCGGTGTGGATGTCGACATGTTTACAGCAGTAAGCAACAGCCTGATGAATGACGGCTGCGGCTTATACCGGGGAAGACTGATTCTTCCTTATGAGCATTTGTCGAGATTTCAGAATGATTTGATTGATTAGAAATAGAACAGAATGGAAGCGTATGAAACGGAGAAGGCAGCTATGGGTGAAAATATGGAAAAGGAACAATGGATGAAAGAGAGTCTCCAGATGCAGAAGGCAAGCTGGATTCAGGATGAAATCACAAAGCGCAGAGAGCGGGAAGATGAGTTGCTGCAGCAGATTTTTATGGAACAGAAAATGTTGCAGAAACTGGACGAAGACATGGACGAAAATATGGCACATGCCAGAGAAGGCCGCAAATACCGGGAGGACATGAAGGAGCGGGTCAATGACCGGGTATATGAAATCCATGACCTGAGTGCAGATAAGCGAGAGGGAATGCGGGAATACAAATATGCATACCGCAGAGGCTACGCCCTTGCCATGTTTTTCTTTTCACTGGCATTGTGCATCTTTGTAGGCTTTTTACATGGAATCACATCACAAATATGTCTGATGCTGATGTTCTTTACCGGCGTGCAGGCTGCCATTTTTGTACATCAGAAGCAGTGCTTCTTTCTCTGGAGACTCATCTGCGATATTTTCTCAGCAGTAGTTTTCCCGGTGATGCTGGTTCTCTTTATCGGTTATGAATTAAAGTACGGCTTCTATGATTTTCTACTTCCAATCTGCCTTATCATAGGACTGGTGCTGCTGACACTTACCACAGCATCCTATTTCCTCTACGATCCATACCGCAGTGCCCGCCGCAGAGTCGGTGATGCCAAGAGCATGATCCGTTCTATCGAGCGTTCCGCCAAAAAGCAGGTCAAGAAGAGCCAGAAGCAGCAGGCGAAAGACGAGCTTCGCCAGAACCGCCTGCTGCAGAAGGAGCAGGATAAAGCCGAGAAGCTTCGCATCAAAGAAGAGCAGCACCAGGAAAAAGAGCTTAAGAAAGTCGCGCAGCGCGAAGAACAGCAAAAACTCCGTGACGCAAAGAAGCAGGAAGCCTTAGAAAACCGCGAAGAGAAGAAGCTTGCCCTCATGGACGCTGTGGTAGCCAAGAAAGAGCAGTTCCGGGAGAAGTTCCGGAAGGATGGGGGAGTGGAAGAAACGGAAGAAGAGGAGAAGGAGAAAGAGGAAGAGGAAGAGGGCGTTTTGGCTTCGAATGAAGGCACGGAAGATGCAGAAAATACAAAGCAGGGAGAGACAGTAGTTGTGGACAATGCGGCGCAGGAAGAAGATGGGGTGTTAGAGTAGATTGAAAATATGGCAGATTTTCAAGATCCGTCTATTAATTTTTTACAGTAAATTTGCACTACTAAACAATACAAATGTATTGAAATAGATATGATTTAGCATTATAATGAAGAAAACAGATGGAAGAGAGGTGCTGAACATGGCTAGTACAATTCAGGTTAGAGTAGAAGATGAGTTAAAGAGTAAATCAGATGCACTATTTAAAGATTTGGGCACAGATACAACAACAGCAATTAGAATGTTTTTAACACAGGCTGTTGCGGCAAATGGATTTCCTTTTGAAATAAAAAGACAGGTAGAATCAAATCCATATGCACCGATGACTGAGAACGAGATGCTTGCAAAATTGAAAAAGTCCAGAGAACAGGGAATGTTCAGGGAAGCAGATTGTGTGATTTCTGATATGAGGTCAAAGTATGGATTATAAGGTTGTTTTGATGAAGGATGCGGAGGAGGATCTTGATAGATTCATCACATATCTTTTGCTTGAAAAGAAAAGTGAGCAGGCTGCAAGAAATTTATTAAATGATTTTGAAGCAACAAAAATAAGTCTGTCAAATGTTGCAGGGAGCCTGAAACTTTGTGATAATCTCAAACTAAGAGAATTAGGATATCGAAGAATCAATTTTTTATCGCATCGATATTTTATGCTTTATCGTATTGAAAACGATACTGTTTATGTGGACAATATTTTTCATGAATTGCAAGACTATGAAAATAAAATGAATTAAATGTTTGAATACAAAATCCTACCCATGGGGTCGTCTCTTAATTTTGAATATGAGTTAGGAGATAGCCTGGATGGGTGGGATTTTTCTATGAGGAAAGTTATCTGTAAGAGTGATATATGTTGCAGAGAACATCAGATATGCGATACATCATAGAAACTACAAAGACGGATGCCGGAACTAGAGTATTGCCAATCACATAGGATGTGGCACAGATGTTTCAGGCAATTATCGAGGATAGAAATGCACCGAAAGTGGAGAAAACCATAGATGGATATAGCGGATTCCTGTTTTACGATGATAATGGAAGGCCACTTGTTGCGATGCATTGGCAACACCGCTTTAATCATATGGTCGGCAGATACAATGACATTTACCGAGTACAGATGCCGAACATTACACCTCATGTATGCCGACACACCTATTGCTCGAATATGGCAAAATCGGCAATGAATTCCAAGACGTTAAAGTACCTCATGAGATAGGTTTACAGCCGGTTGACAATAAGGCGGTTGAAAAGATAGCTGCAACAGAGGCGGAAAAACAACCATCATCTAGCTGTAAAAATGGCTGTGCAGAAGTCGGAAATGTGGCACCTAGTAAAGTAACTGAGAAATATAAAAGTAATAAATATAATGAAGTAAATTATTGCTATGGGGAAGGAGAGAGTTTGTGATGAGAGAAGAAGATACTGTATGTGTAGGCAGTGATGGTTTGCGATACTGCAAAGTCTGTGGGGAAGCGAAAGAAGCATTTTTCCCCAAGGGTGGATTTATGGGGATGAAGAAACATTCCAGGCAATGTGCCTGTGACAGAAAAGCATATGAAGAAGAACAAAAATATTTTAAAGACAAAGAGCACCGGGAATTAGTCAGTAGAAATACGAGCATCTGTTTTGACGAGAGCAGAATGGAAGAGTGGACATTTGAAAATGCAGATATGTCAGATGCGGTAATGCATAAGGCAAAAAATTATGTTGATAACTGGGATGAAATGAAAAGAAACCATATAGGCTGTTTGTTCTGGGGACCGGTTGGTACCGGGAAAAGTTATGTTGCCGGGTGTATTGCCAATGAACTTCTTAAGCAGGAAGTAACGGTGAAGATGACAAATTTCAATACCATTATCGATGATATATTTCCACTGGCAGACAAAACGAAATATATCAATGCATTGGCTTCTTATCAGCTTTTGATTATTGATGATCTTGGAGTGGAACGAAATTCGGAGTATGCGTTAGGAATTATTTTTAGCGTCATAGACCGCAGGATCCGTTCGGGACGACCTTTGATCATCACGACCAATCTTCCACTGAAAGAAATAAAAAGCGAGACCATGTTGGATAAAAGGCGTATCTATGACCGTATTTTAGAAATGTGTACGCCAATGTATGTTGGAGGCACAAGCAAACGAGAAGCGATTGCAAGTATGAAAATGGAGAAAGCGAAAACCTTGTTGAATACCAACAGAGGGGAGGAGAAATGCGAATGAATCATACAGAAAAAACAATACCTGTTTGGAAGAAATATTCTTTAAATGTTTCCGAAGCAGCTGAATATTACGGAATCGGAGAAAAGAGATTAAGACAGATTGCAGGTGAAAATGAAGGAGCAGATTTTATTTTGGAAGTTGGTTCGCACATCCGATTCAAAAGAAAATTATTTGAAGATTATCTGGATACAGCCAGCACAGTTTAAGTGACAGAATAGAAAAAATAGTAATGAAAATAATGTTCATTTTATCTTAGCGAAGGGAAGGTCTTGTGGTATAATGAATAAACCGAGACGGTCTTCCAAGTTAAATGAACATTTGATGAAGGAGACTAAAATATTATGAGTGAAAAAAGGAGAGATCATAGAGGACGTATATTACACAATGGAGAAATGCAGTTATCGGATGGCAGATATCGATTTAAGTATGTAGATGAAATGGGAAAAGAACGCTGTATATATAGCTGGAGACTGGATCACAATGATGCAGCTCCAAAAGGAAAACGTCGTACATCATCACTTCGGGAAATGGAAAAGAAAATCCAAGCAGACCGATTTGACCAGATTGTAACAAATGGTGGAAATATGACAGTGCTGGAACTGGTTGAAAAATATATTTCGACTAGAACTGGTGTTAGACCGACAACGGTTGCCGGATACGGAACGGTTATCAATCTTCTGAAGAAAGATCCATTTGGAAAAAGAAGGATTGATATGGTTCGGATTTCCGATGCGAAATGTTGGCTGATACATCTTCAAAAAGTGGAGAAGAAAAGTTACAGTTCCATTCATTCCATCCGTGGAGTTCTTCGACCGGCATTTCAATTAGCAGTTGACGATGATTTGATCAGGAAAAATCCATTTCAGTTTCAACTGGTGGAAGTAATCGTGAATGATAGTGTAACAAGAGAGGCAATCAGCAGGGCAGAGGAACGCAAGTTTTTACAATTTGTGAAGGATGATCCACATTTCAGTAAATACTACGAAGGCATTTATATACTGTTTAAGACGGGACTTCGCATTTCAGAATTTTGTGGACTGACTGTTTCTGATATTGATTTTAAAGAACATACAATTAATATTGACCACCAGTTGCAGAAGAAATCAAAAATCGGGTATTATATTCAAGAAACGAAGACAACCAGCGGAACAAGAAAGATACCTATGACTGCGGATGTGGAAGAATGTTTTCGGAAGATTATAGAAAAACGAAACCCACCAAAAGCAGAACCTATGGTAGATGGGAAGAGCGGATTTTTATATTTTGATAAAGATGGAAGTATCTGCTATTCCTTACACTGGGAGCATTACTTTAAACATATCGTTCAGAAGTATAATAAAATTTACAAGGTTCAGATGCCGAATGTTACACCACATGTATGCAGACATACCTATTGTTCCAATATGGCAAAGTCGGGAATGAATCCAAAAGCATTACAGTATTTGATGGGGCATTCAGATATCAGCGTTACATTGAATACATATACACATGTAAATCTTGAGGATGCCAGAGAAGAAGTCGCCAGACTTCGAGTTGTGTAATTACGATTTTATAGCTTAAAATGGCAAGGTGTAAAACCTTGAAATTTACACCTTATTTTACACCTTTTGCGGTATAACATATGCCATAACACACCAATTTATGCCAGAAAGCAATTTTTTACAAGGGCTTACAAAGCCCGAAATACCAAGAAAAACAAGGAAATGCGAGGTTATGCAACAATGATAAAAATACTTTTCATCTGCCACGGCAGTATCTCGAAAAGTCCTGAAAAAGCCTGATATACCAATGGTTTTGCGGCTTGAAAAGGTGCTTACTACACCACAACTACACCATTTTTGAAAGAGCCTTGATGTGACATGATTTACATACAATACAGAAAACACACTGGGCTAAAGGGATGACACAGGAGGGAGATAGATGTCTACAATTAAAATTGCTCTGGTACAAAAGAAAGCTATACCAAATAACAAAAACGGAAATTTGGAGTTGGCCGTTCAATATATAAAAGAAGCAAGCTGCATGGGTGCAGATATTGTGCTTTTTCCAGAAATGTGGTCTAACGGATATGCTGCACCGTTTGATGGAGCTTTTGACAATCCGACCAACCCTGCTTTTGAAGAAGAACGCAAAGAATGGCTTGAAAGTGCTGTCACAATCGAAAGCGACTATGTAGTCGTTATAAAAGACGCTGCCGAAAAATACAAAATTGGAGTTTGCGCTACATTTTTATCAAAGGCAGATGAAAAATTCCAAAACACCGCTGTAATCATTGACCGAAGCGGGAGTATCCTTCTGAACTATGCCAAAGTCCATACCTGCGATTTTTCATTAGAAAAACTGTTGCAGCATGGCAGCGAATTTAAGGTGTGTGACTTTGAAGGGGTTCAAATAGGCGTAATGATCTGTTATGACCGGGAATTTCCAGAAAGCGCCCGTGCGCTAATGCTGAAAGGTGCGGAAATCATTCTGGTTCCCAACGCCTGCGATATGAACTCTCTTAGAATCAATCAGCTGAATACAAGAGCTTTTGAAAATATGGTTGGGGTTGCAATGGCAAACTATCCAGGCGAAGGATGGGGCGGTTCCTGTGCTTTTTCCCCTGTGGTATTTGATGAAAATGGGAACTGCCTGGACAATGCGGTCGTAAAGGCCAATGATATTTTGGAAGATATTTTGATTGCAGAGTTTGACATGGATCGCATTAGAGCATATCGGGAGCAGGAAACATGGGGAAATGCCTACCGAAAACCTGCGGCATATTTGGACTTGGTTAGTTTTGAAGTGAAAAAGCCGTTTATACGAAACAAATAAAACACTGATTAAAAGCGATATACGCGTTGGAAAGAGAGAATGAAAATGGTAAAATCAGCAGAAGTTAATGATTTGGGAGTACTGGCAGGTCTGGCGGCGTTACTGTGGCAGAATCATTCCGCAGAAGATTTATTTCACGAGTTTTCAAAGATTATGTCCAAAGGAGAATCTCAGTTTTTCTTAAAGTATGAGAAGGATATGCCAGTTGGTTTTGCACAATGTCAGCTGCGCCATGATTATGTGGAAGGAACTGAAACAACGCCCGTTGGATATTTGGAGGGCATTTTTGTGAAAGAAGGTTATCGTAATAAAGGATATGCCAAAGAACTATTGGCTGAGTGCGAAGCATGGGCAAAAAGAAATGGCTGCCATGAATTTGCCAGCGATTGCGAAATAGATAACATCGGCAGTTTTCGTTTCCATAAAGCCATGAACTTTGCAGAAGTAAATCGTATCATTTGTTTTACGAAAAGGCTATGAAAATTAACATTAACAACAAGGATTGAGGAAAGAATATGAGTGAGTTAAAACAAAATTATTACGGCAGTTTGTGTACTGAAATGTACGAAATTTTACATGAAGAAGCACCACAGGATGAGTTAGACTTTTATCTTTCCTATGCCGAAAAAGGAAAAAAGATTTTAGAACCCTTATGTGGCAGTGGACGATTCCTTATTCCCTTTATGGAACGGGGCTTCCATATTTGCGGAATGGATTTGTCAGGTGAAATGCTGGAAAAGCTAAAGCAAAAGGCTCCCGATGCAAGGATCGTGCAGGCAGATATTTTAGACTATTCATCCAGCGAGAAGTACGACTATATTTTTATTTCTTCTGGTTCCGTATCGCTGTTTACAGATATTGCCCTATGCAAGAAGATTCTGGCTAAACTAAAGGAAATGCTGGCTCCGGCAGGTAAGTTTGTGTTTGCTGTCGATACCGTTGCTGATAGATGTGAGAACGACAGCGATTACAAAACTGCCGTTTCTGTAAAAACAGATCAGGGATTTGATCTGCTGTTGAGAAGCAAGAATTATTACGACGAGGAAACCCAGACGCAGTTTTCTCCGGCAATCTATGAACTATACGATGGGACAAAGCTGTTACAGAGTGAGCCGATGGACTTTCAAACCCATCTATATAAATTTGGCGAGATGGAACACTACTTGAAAGAAATTGGATTTACAACCGTAAAAACCTATTCCTCGTTTGAAAAAGAAAGAGCTGTTGACGATCAATGTGAAATGTTCCTGTTTGAATGCAGCATGGGATAATCGGGTTATGCGATGACAAAATAATCAAGACAGAACAGCCGTTGCGGGAGTAGAAAACCCACAACGGCTGTTTTCATTTTCTCTTGCGGCGGAAGTTGACCGGGCTGTTTTTGATAGCTGGCGATTTTGACAAAACCTTTTTGAATGTTTTCTGTTCATCAGGAGGTAGCTTATAAAAATCCATGCCGAGCATATTGAAAATAACTGCCCACACCTTTCCGAGATAGTCCCCGGAGGATTGAATGGCTTTTCGGATTTCCAGCCCCATCTTCTTTGCGAGGGAGTAGTCCGGCGTACTGTCAATGTCATGCTCATGGGCTTTCCGTATATCGTGGAGAATGGCGTCCCATGTTTGGTGCGTCACATGGCAGAAAAAATCTTCTTCCTTTACTTCTGCGGCAAGAAGTGTCTGCGAATAGAAATCTCTGTCCGCCTGCTTGTATTTCTGAACGATAACTTGCCGCTGTTCTTCCAAAGATTCATACAGAGTACGGAAGGTCAAGGTTGCATGACCATCAATGTAAATTTCCGTATCGGTCATAAGCTGCTCAAATTTATCATTGGTTACAATCTCACAAAGAAGCCGGTTGTTGATACGACCGCTTTTCAGAAGCTCCACGGCTTCATCAGTCAAATGCAGTTCAGACAGCGGGGTGTTGATTTGCTCCCGGTTTTCTGTCCGACAAAACAGATAATCAATAGACACCTCATAAAAGTCTGCCAGTGCAATAAGGCTGCCGTGATTGATTTCTTTGTTATCATCCGATTCATAGCTGGCAAGGGCAGACTTTGAAATGCCTGTTTTCTGTGACAGTTCTTCCAGATTCAAGCCTTTGTCTTTGCGAAGTTCCCAAAGGCGTTCCTGTATGGTGGTCGCTCCCTTCATGGGCGGACACTCCTTCCTGTGGCTGGTTGCCATTCTTATTTTCATTATACCATACCGTTCCGAAATCGTGGAAATTTTCGATTTTGGGGCGGTATTCCTATTTTCTGGACATACGGGAAAGGGGTCAAAAATGAGCTATGATGTAGTCAGTTCATCGATGGATTATTCCAATCGAATGACCGGCCTGATGGGATATGCTCCCCGGCGATGTAGCGCAACGACCTGCGGCAAGGAAATGGAGGAACCTTGACCGCAGCGAGCGTACCAACGGGAACGAAACGCCGCTGTGAGATTCAGGGGCAGGAACGACAGCAGGACAACCCGGCAGAACTGATACCAAAACGCTACCCAAACACGACAAATCGGCGGGGTGTAGTCTGCCCCGTCCGTAATACTATGGGGCATTTCAAAGCGGCTCTATGGCCGTATTTTCCTTGAAAATCGCCCCGAAACATGACACCAAAAACCACTATCCGTCCATCTCTACCGTTACGGCTGAAATGGGCGGATTTTCTATGATAGGAGGCACCATGCCGAGAATGAGCAAGAAACGGAAGTTGGAGTTGTCCTTCTTCCTCAATGATCGGGGGCGTGTGGCCTACAACGACCTGTGCCGGAAGTGTCAGCACAAGTGCAAACAGAGCTTCCGGGCTGTCGTGATCGACTGCCCCCATTACCTGTCCAAACGAGCCAAGCGAAAGGAGAAAACCGACTAAATGGAGTTTGAATTTATGACCGCAGACACTGTTCTGCCGCCCTGTATGCCACTTCCCACCACCATGTTGCGGCTGCCAATCAGCAACACCGCAAAGGTCATGTATGCCCGCCTGCTGGACGCTACCCTTGCGGAAGGTACGGAGGATACCAACGGGATACTGTTTGTCCGCTTCCCCATTGTACAGTTTGCAGCGGCCTTGTCCCGCAGCTCCGTGACTGTCAAGCGTTCCTTAAAAGAATTGGAGGACGCCGGACTAATTCTGCGGGTGCGCCGGGGCGTGGGAGAACCGAACCGCATTTACACGCTGCTCCCCAAAAAGGAGGGTTGCCGTGATGAATGAAAAGCTGGAAAAGCTCAACCGGCAGCTTGCCCAAGGCGAAGCCAGACTGCGGCGGGCGCAGCACGAAGAAAAGATACTGGAACACCAGATAAAACAGCTTACCCGGAAGGAACGGACTCACCGGCTCTGCACCAGAGGGGCTATGCTGGAAAGTTTCCTGATAAGGCCGGAAGTGCTGACAGACAATGATGTGATGGACATTCTGAAACAGGCATTTTCCCAAACTGGCATGAAGGAAACTGTTGCGGAAAGCGTGAAAAGTCGGGTAGCCGGGGAACCCCTTACGGAGTAAGGGCGCAACTATACACCGGCGGGGCCGGTGCGTTGCGCCCTGCCGGGGGCGTCTTGCAGACGGCTAAGGATTTTCCGCCGATTTTCAATCCGCTCCAAATCCCCACAGGGGAAGCTACCCTTCCCCTGCGCTGTCTTACGCCAGCTACCCCTTTGTGGACTTGCCGCCCGGAAACACCTTGCGTTGCAAGCTGTTTTCGGCCAGCAAGTTTTAAGATAAGCCAGCTATATTTTTCTGGCTGAATGAGGTATAATGAAGTTAATGACAAATCGGAATTTGTGGAGAGATTTCTTGAACTTTCCTTATTTTACGGGCTTTCCA
>ERZ1673730.640-NODE-640-length-39080-cov-44.091275_pt1 | contig 39080 bp, 29 predicted proteins | sample MGYA00580200_ERZ1673730 | MGnify/ENA primary metagenome ERZ1673730 (study PRJEB41218, sample SAMN15661761) | gut metagenome | host: Homo sapiens | place: Canada: London | collected 2015-08-20/2019-03-30 | study: EMG produced TPA metagenomics assembly of...
CGTACTTGGCGTTGCCCACAGACTCGGTGTCGGTGATCTTCACGATCACGTTGTACGTGCCGTCCGCGTTCTTGTCGGTCATGCCGTCCGCCTTCACGGCGTTCAGCGTACCGCTGGTCTTGTTGACCGTGGCCTTGACCATCGAGACTGCCTCAGCCTTCTCAAGATTCTCCATGGCAGCCGTTTCATCGATGCGCATAGAGACATCCTCATCACCGGCAAGGCTCGGGCGCTCTGCGCCCTTCTTGGCCGCGGCATTGCTCATGCTGCGCGCAACAGCCATGGGCGCTGCGTCAGCGCGCAGGAATCTGGCTGCGTCGCCGGAGGCCGTTTCCGTGGTATACAGGCAGGAAATGTTGGTCGCACCCGCAAGATTTCCGACCTTGCCTGTCGTAATCTTCTTGACTGCGATCTGCGCGTAGTAGAACGAGCCGGTGTCCGCGTCCGCGATCAGCAGACCGCGGTTGTCCTCGCTCAGCTCCACATACACTGCCGACAGGGCCGAAACATCACGGAAGGTGATGCCGGCATCGCCCAGCATACCCTGAAGCAGGTATGTACGGACTTCCTTGCCCTCCGCAGCCTTGACATCCCAGTAGGGAACGGTGTAGTACTGGTAGATCATGCCGTCCGCAGACAGGACATAGAACAGGTTGCAGTGCGTATCCGGATCGCATTCGGTGATCGGATCATCTCCCAACATGGTGTTGAGATATTCCAGCTTCACATAGCCTGCATAGGCGATGGCCGCCGGCTTGGGGTACTTGGAGCTTCCTCTCCAGCTGGTGATTTCGCCGTGTATATAGTCATTCAGCTGGCACAGGCCGTCGCTGCCGTTGACATAGAGCGGCTTTCCGAATGCGGTCGCTTCATAGACCTTGTCGCTCGTGGTCAGCTTGAAGGAGACTTCAGGATTCTCGGTCAGGTCGCGGATCGCATAGTCGCTGGAGCATTCGCCGCCCCGAGATTCCTCGAATGTCTTGGCATCGACATTATAGATATGGCCGCTGTCGTTGTCCTTGGCATCGCTGCCCCACAGGGAGCCGATTGCGTAGCCGCCGCCGTACATGGTGGTCTCGGCATCGCCGAGCTTCGTGGTGGTCATGGTGTTCAGATCGATGGAGACCCAAGCCGTGCCGTCCGCGGTCACGACCTGCGCGTTGACCTTGGTGTTCACCTTCACGAGCGGCTTGACAGTCACTGCAACGTCCTGAGAGACGTGCTGGCCGGCCTTGTTGGTGGCGACCGTCGTTGCGGTGATGGTTGCGCTGCCTTCGGCAACGCCGGTGATGACACCGTTTTCGACCTTCGCTACGGCGCTGTTGGAGGAGGTCCAGGTCACGTCCTTGGTAGTGCCGAGGATGACCTTGGCATCGACCGTCACGCTGTCGCCGGCGTAGATGCTCGCCTCAGACGCACTGAGCTTGAGGGTCAGGTCGGTCGCTCTCTCATGCTGATACAGCGCGACAACAGGCCATACGCCCTCGCCGAAGCTGCCGACCTCAGCCGCGAGCAGATCGTCCGGGTCAATGACGTAGAGGGATGCCGTCTCACCGTCGGTGTAGTGGGAAAGCAGCAGCTGCTTGCTCTTCTGATCGTAGATCATGGAGGCATACTGGCCTTCTGTGACGGCAGAGACATCGGTGAGCTCCAGGCCGGTGTTGCCAAGAAGCGTCCAGGTCAGGCTGTAGCTTGCGCCCTCGTCATTGGTGTAGAGCGTGAACTTGTAAAGTGCGCCGTTCTCCGCCATGACGTAGTAGAAGTTGGCGGGACATTCGACCGTGACCACCTGCCATGTGTCCGTGATCTGTCTGTCGAGATACACGCCGCTGCCGATGTAGGCAATGGTGGCAAGCGTATCCTCAAAATCTGCTTTGGTGAGGTCGAAGGGGCTGAGCTTTGCGGTCGCCGGATCGATCAGCTCGATGCAGGTACCGTTCATGCAAAGCGCGATCAGTCTGCCGAAGCAGCCGTCCACAGTGGGGCATGCCGCCGCATCGGACCAGATCCAGGACGAGGAGATGCCGCCGTAGGACGTGACCTCGAACGAATCGGGGTCGATGCCAAACATCGTGCTGCCGTTGTGCACAAGCAGCTCGCCCTCATGGAGTGCGCCCGCGATATAGCTGCCCGCAGGCTCGTCGCTCGCCTTCGTCCACTTGGTGGTGTCGTTTGTGTTGAACTCGGCCCAGTAAGCCTTGCTGTCGGTGTTGTAGATCAGGCCGCTCAACTAGACCTCGGGCAGGGCCTCAACGGTGACTTCGCACGTTGCGAACTTGCTGGAATCGGCAACAGAGGCCGCCTTGACGGTCGTCTTGCCTGCCTTCAGCGTCTTGATCTCGCCGTTGTCCACAGAGACGACGGTGGGATCCTCAGCCGTCCACGTGACAGCCTTGTTTGCAGCCAGCCACGGATAGACAGCTGCTTTCAGCTGGAAGGTCGTGCCCTTGGGGAGCGTCAGCTCGGTGGGTGTCACCTCGACCTTGGTCACATCCGCATTTTCCTTGAACGGTGCGATCGTGTTTGCGGGGACGCTGAACATGCCGACAACGTGATCCATGAACTTTCCGTCCGCACTGCCGGGCTTCGTCGCCGTGCTGGTGGCCGGGTCGATAACAAAGAGACGATTGTCATCGTCGCTGTCGTTTTTGGCGCCGTAGGCGCTGGTCACGTACAGCTTGCCGCTGGCCTGATCGTAGGTCATCGCTGCATAGCCGTAGATAAAGACATCCTCGATGGTGAGCGCCGTACCCTTCAGGTTCAGGGCGCCGTCCTGAATATCGCTCACCTTCCACTGGAAGAGCTTGAGCGTGCTGGGGTTGAACATGTTGCCTTCGTCCATGTAGCCATTGTTGACGCCGTAGAAGTTGCCGTTGGCATCGACTGCCATCGTGCGCAGAGGCTCACAGAGGAACGCGGCGTCAGTCGTAATGTTTGCGATCTTTTTCAGCTCGCCTGTCACAAGATCCAGTGTATAGAGCTTGTTGTGTTCATTGGAGAAGTACGCCAGCGCGCCGCCGCCCAGATCGGAGATATGGTTGGTCAGGACGTACATGGTCTTGTCCTTCATGCTGAAGGCCATATCCGCGACCATTTCGTCCTCATCAAAGCCGGTGAAGCTGGTCAGCTTCTGTGCATTGCCGATCTCCTCGAGCGGTGCGGCATAGATGCCGTCCGCCGTTGCGAAGAAGACGTATTTTCCGGCATACTCCGCTGCGTAGACGTCATAATCGACCTCTGCGTAATCCGTCATACCGGCTGTGGAGCTGAGGATTTCCGGCTCGATCTCGACCCAGCGCGTGCCGTTGCCGCGGCTGGTGCCGGAGGTGAAGCCAAAGAGTCTTCCGGTGTAATCCTCCGGCGTGCCGCCGTAGTTGACCTTGTACTTCACTTCGTTTCCGGCATAGTCGCCGACAACGACCGTGATGTATTCGCCCGCGGAATCGTCCAGGGCGAAGGTTGCGCCGCAAAGCTCACCGGCCTTCTCCTGTTCGGGAATACCGGCAGTGATCAGCTTCGAGCCGCTGCCCTTGTAGACGCCAACGTAGGCAATATAGTGGTTGTCCTGCGCCACGACCGTCAGAGCGCCAGTCTGCAGATCCTTCTGAATGGTCTTGACCTCCGGAGCCGTATCGTCAACGGTGTAGGTGTAGGCGAGCATGCAGCCGTCGCCGAGCTTGCCGGACTCGATCAGAGCCGCGGCCTGCTCCTTGGTCATCGCGCCGTCAACCTCGTAGTATTCGGGGATCAGCGCAATGCCTGCGGTGAAGGTGTCGCCTTCCGTGAAGCCGAGCGCGCTGGGCTTCTTGTTGGCTGTCAGCGCAGTCGTGGTGTTGCGCCACGCTCTGGCGCTGGCCTGATAGTAGGCGGAGAAAAGCTGCTCCGTCACACCGCCGGTGTAAACGACCTTGCCGCTGCTGTCCTGTACGAAGTAGACAGCGGCTGCCGCATTGCGCGAGGTCGTCATTCTGAACCGGCTGATAACCGTCTGGGAACTGATGGCCGCGCGGTCATAGGGGATGTCCGCGGGGCTTTCGCCCTCGATGGTATAGGGGTTGATCGTGTAAGCCAGCTCGGCCTTTTCACCGGCGTACTTGACGGTCTGATAGTTGGTCTGCATCACGCCGGTGTGCGGGATGCGCTCATCGCCGTACAGCTTCTCAACGAACGTGGAGGTATCGAGGGCGTAGCCGTCGGACCAGTTGCCGTAGAAGCCGAGCATCGGGATGGAGTGTTCGGGCAGGATCTCGCCGTCTTCCGTGTTGGCGGTGTTGACGTAGATGAAGCCCTCGATGTAGGCGCCGACGGGATAGTTCTCGTTGAGAGCGGTCTTCGTCGCCTCGGTCAGCTTGATGGTGACCTTGACATTGACTGCGGAGTTGACGGGAACCTCCACTGCGGAGACCGTCAGACCCTTGAGCAGCAGGTAGGCGTCATAGGAGGTGACCTTTCCGTCGCCGTCGAGGTCGGCAACCGTCAGATCGCAGTTGTCGCTGCCGTGGTTGCCCGCGACATGCTCAAGGATGCACTGTGCATCGTCCGCGTCGGTCTTGCCGTCACGGTTCACATCGCACGAGACCTTGCTGGTCGGGACAAAGGTCTGGCCGCCAACCTCGTAGGAGACTTCCGCCGCCAGAGGCGTCGTCCAGGTGTCGAGATAGGCCGTGCCTTCCTGCTCGAACATGTCCTGCGTGAACACGTCGGTTGCGAAGGTGTACTCCTGTGCCTTGCCGGAGAGGTTGTTGATGGTGAATTCCGCGGTGTAGACGCCCGTCTTTTCGGGGTCGTCGCCGAATTCTGCCTTGACCTTGCCGTCAGCAGCAGTGCCGCTGAGGTTGTCCTTCATCATGATGTAGGAATCCGCACTGACAGCGTTGCCAACGTTGCCGAGGCCGGCGCCCTGCGTCAGGATGGAGTAGGGCGTGCCGCTGTCGCCGTTGATGATGGGCTCTGCGGTGGACATCAGAAGGCTGTTGATGAGCTGACGGGCCGTCTTGCCGGTCTTCTCCTCCAGCTTGTTCTCACGGATGTACTGACCAAGCAGCGCCGCCATACCGGCAACCTGCGGGGAAGCCATCGACGTGCCGGACATATTTTCATACGCGGTGTGGCTGTCATGGCCGCCGTCACCGCCGTGTGCACCGTTGACGGAGTAGATGCTGCCGCCGGGCGCGGTGATCTCGGGTTTGAGCTCCAGACTGCCCGGAATGCCCCAGGAGCTGAAATCGCTCATGGTGTAGAACTCGGCATTGAGCTGGCCGGTGCCGACACCGCTTCTGATGGTCATCCTGCCGGTCGCGTACTTGCCGTCTGCGGCCTGCGTGGAGGCTGCCCAGATCGCTTTGCCGTCGGTCTGCGAGATGGAGACGCAGGGAGCAGTCGCCTTGTAAGCAGTCAGGTCCATGTTGATGGCGCCCGGCTCGTTGTTGTAAACGATGGTCGCGATCGCGCCCTTTGCAACAGCGTTGTCGCCCTTCTCGGTGAAGGGAATGACGCCGCGCTGCACAAAGACGACCTTTCCGGTCACATCGATGCCATCGTAGTCTGCGGGTGCGCCTGCAACACCTGCGGGAAGGATGACGTAGTCATGGTCGCCCGCCAGTGTGGTGAGCGCTGCATTTTTATAGCTGGTCTCATTGTAGAATACACTGTATTCACCGACCGTGAAGAAGCTGCCGGTCAAACCGGAGTTGTTGACGGACGCCACCGTCAGAGAGTTGGTGAACGATCCGGGAGAGCCGTCGGTCTGAAGCGAAATTTCGTTGTCGTACAGATACGGAACGCCGCTGACACTGTTGCTGGCCCAGTCGGAGGAGTTGCCTGCGGAGATGCAGACCGCCACGCCGTGCTCGGTGAGGCTGTCCATCACGGCTTTAAAATCCTCTCTCACGCGGCTGAAGCCGGAGGTGGAGGAGCCGAGGGACAGGTTGACGGAGTCGCAGCCGAGAACGATGGCATCCTCGATCGCCGCCATGTAGTCGGTGTCATATGCGCCGCCGCCCGCGCCGAAGACCTTCATGGCAACGATCTGCGCATCGGGCGCAACGCCCTGCACAAAGACCGACTCCAGCGCGTTGGAGAATGTGCCGTCACCGTTGGGAATGTAGGCATTTGCCGCTGCGATGCCTTCCACGTGGGAGCCGTGCTCGCCCGCACTGTCCTTCACGTGATCGACGGTGTAGTTCTTGTCAATGTAGTTGTATGCAAACGGGATCTTGTCGTTCAGATATGCCTTATTCGTGACCTTGGCATTCAGCTGCGCAAGGACCCCCGCGGTCAGGTCATCCTTGGTCATAACGCCGACGCTGGCCTTATAGGCATCAAGCGTCATGCCCTTCTTTTCCGCGTTCAGCTTCATCGAGTAGTTGTAGCCGTCGGCGGAGAAAGACTGATGCTCATAGTCGATGCCGGTGTCGATCACAGCGACCTTGCTGCCGGCGCCGGTATACCCTGCCGCCCAAGCAGTGTTGGAACCGATCTGTGCAGAGGAGGTAGCCATATTCGGGTTTGCAACGTCAGTCGAGACGACCATGGGCTCATAGCGTGTCTCGATCACGACGCTCTTGACGCCGGGGACCTTTTCGATCTTCTTGATCGAATCATAGCGAACGTTTGCCGAAATGAGGTTTGCAGCGAGCGTCAGGTTCCACGCAACATCCAGCTTTGTGCCGGTCGCGGCGCTGATCTTGCTGGCCATGTTGACCTGTGCGCTCTTCAGGCCGCTGCGATAGGCAACAGCCGAGGCATTGGTCGCGATGTCAGCTGTGCCGAAACGCTCGATCGTGGAAGCCTCTTCCAGCACGATGGAGACACGAACGTTGTCATCCGGTGCGTACTGGTCGTCACTTTCCGCGCTTTCTTCGTCCAGAACAGATTCCGAAAGCTTCGAGAAAACAGCTTCGTCAGTCTTCTCAAACTCCAGATTCTGCTTTCCAGAATCCGCCGAGACGTTCATCGGGACAACAAGGCCCACGAAGAGCGCCAGGACGAGGAGCAGAGAAAGGACACGACTAGGGAGATGTTTCTTCATGTTCTTTCCTTCCTTCCAATGTACTTTTTTCCATGCCGGGCGAGCATGGCATAATCGAACCGCCGCAGAGCATCGCTCTCGGGCGGGTCCTCATGCACATGCGCGACTTCAAACTTTCCGCGCATTGTACCATGGTCATTTAATCATTTAGCACATTAGATGTCAATCACCTTATTTGGATAATAGTGCACAATTTCTTCCTTTTTCATTTGTTCATTTTGTCGTCTTTTTTGATGTAATCCACTAAATTCCCAAGATTATATGTGACAATTTCGCATTCAAAACAGGCGCATTGCGCCCAAAAAATCGTCCGTGCCGCTCAAAATTCTCCCTCTTTATTTCTCGATTTTTCCATGTTCAAAAATTCAAAAGCAGCACTTTTGTTCGCAGTGTCCCTTCCTCCACACAGCCCCATGTTCGCATCATGCGGGCTCTCTTTCATGCACAATCGCCGAGGTTTTCACAGGCTCTTTCTTCGCTTTTTGGATTGCCCGCAGCGCATAGGCTGACTCGCTTTTTTTGCGGAAAAAGTCAAGGCGACTGCAGCATGCCACCGGCATGCTGCAGCCGCCCTGCGAATTTATCTCCGCCTAAAATCAAAAAATCCCGACCATCCAGACGGATGTTCGGAATTTTTGGTGGGGGAAGGTGGATTCGAACCACCGAAGTCACTGACAACAGATTTACAGTCTGCCCCCTTTGGCCACTCGGGAATTCCCCCATATTCAGTTTGCTGCGCTGCGGGAAAATTGGAGCTGGTAGACGGACTCGAACCCCCGACCTGCTGATTACAAATCAGCTGCTCTACCAACTGAGCTATACCAGCAACTCAAGCAGCGAGGCTAATTATAGACGAAGGTGCTCAAAAAGTCAAGCACTTTTTTCATTTTCAAAAAACTTTTCAAAACGCGCCGTTTCTCCTTCTCGCACTTGCCGATTGAGCCGCGCTGCGGTATAATAAATTAGTATATGCTCAGTATGGAGGACGCGATATGCTGCCGGATGGATTTACAAAACGGATGCAGGCGCTGCTTGGCGCAGACTTCGATGCGTTCGCCGCGTCCTATGACCGGCCGCGCAGCGTCGGTCTGCGGCTGAACCCGCTCAAAACGGATGCGCCGCCCGCGCTTGCGCAGTTCGGGCTGTCGCCTGTTCCGTGGGCGGAAAACGGCTTTTACTATGACGGCGCATCGCGTCCGGGACTCAGCCCGTATCACGATGCGGGGCTTTATTACCTGCAAGAGCCGAGTGCGATGGCTCCGGCGGGGCTTTTAGACGTCCATCCCGGCGAGCGTGTGCTCGATCTGTGTGCCGCGCCGGGCGGAAAAAGCACGCAGCTTGCCGCCGCACTGCGCGGTGAAGGGCTGCTCGTCTGCAACGAAATCCACCCCAAGCGCGCCCGTATTCTCTCGGGCAACATTGAGCGGCTCGGCATCGCAAACGCACTCGTGCTCAACGAGCACCCCAAGCAGCTCGCCGAGCGCTTCCCCTGCTGGTTTGATAAGATCCTGGTCGATGCGCCGTGCTCCGGCGAGGGCATGTTCCGCAAGGAGGAGGCCGCTGTCACAGATTGGAGCGAGGCGACCGTTGAGATGTGCGCCCGCCGCCAGCAGGAGATCCTGCACAGCGCGGCAGCGATGCTCCGAGGCGGCGGCCGGCTGGTCTATTCGACCTGCACCTTCTCGCCGCAGGAAAACGAGGGAACCGTCAGCGCGTTTTTGCACACGCATCCCGATTTTTATATTGAGGCGCTCGACGCGCCGTGGTTTTCGCCCGGACGCCCCGACTGGATCTGCGACCCCGCGCCGGGTCTGGAGCACACATTCCGCCTCTGGCCGCACTGTCTGCGCGGCGAGGGTCACTATGCCGCTGTTTTGAGAAAGCGCGGTGAGGACGTCTCGGACATGCCGCGCGAGGCGGCAGGACGGCTTCCGCCGGAGCTTTCGGCGTTCTGCCGCGCCGCAGGCGTCCGCCTTCCGGACGGGCTCCCGATCCTGTTCGGAGACAGTGTCTATCTTGCTCCGCACGGGCTGCCGCAGCTTCGCGGACTGAAAGTCCTGCGCGCAGGTCTTGCGCTCGGGCAGACGCTCCGGGGCCGCTTTGAGCCTGCCCATGCGTGGGCGCTCTGGCTTCGCGAGGCAGGCAGCATGGCGGACTTTTCCGCCGATTCCGACGCGCTCCGCCGCTATCTTGCAGGCGAGGCCGTCCCCGGCACGCAGACCGGCTGGACGCTGGTGCGTGTGGACGGACTGACGCTCGGCTGGGCAAAGGGCTCGTCCGGACAACTGAAAAATCACTACCCCAAGGCGCTTCGGCGCGGATAAGGAGGTTTTCTTATTATGGAAAAAACCGTTTTGATCGTGGAAGATGAACGGGCGATCGTGGAGATCCTGAAATTCAATCTCAAGCGCGAGGGCTATGAGACGATGGAGGCGCTCGACGGCGAGACCGGCCTGCGGCTTGCGCTCGAGGGCGACCCCGATCTCATCCTGCTGGATGTGATGCTGCCGAAAATGAACGGCTTCGACATCTGCGCCGAGATCCGCAAGGCGGGCAAGGTCACGCCGGTCATCATGCTGACCGCGCGCGAGGAGGAGACCGACAAGATCTTCGGTCTCGAGGCCGGCGCTGATGACTACATCACAAAGCCCTTTTCCATGCGCGAGCTGATGGCGCGCGTCAAGGCGAACATTCGCCGCCGCGATCTGGATTACGGCGTCCGGCCGAAGGGCGAGCTGCTGCGCGCGGGCGCACTGACGGTCGATCCGGCGGCGTTCACCGTCACAAAGGACGCATCGCCCGTCGAGCTGACGCAGAAGGAATTTGATCTTCTTCTCTACCTCATCCGCGAGCGCGGCCGTGTCTTTACGCGCGAGGATCTGATGCAGAAGGTCTGGAATTACGACTATTTCGGCGACATGCGCACCGTTGACGTCACCGTCCGGCGGCTGCGCGAGAAGATCGAAAACGACCCCGGCAAGCCGGAGCTCATTCTGACCAAGCGCGGCGTCGGCTATTACTTCGCGCCGTAACAGACGCTTTCTGCAAATCTAACCGGAAAGGGGGCGCGCGGTATGCGCTCGCTTCGTATGAAGCTGGTCATGATCCTCGTCATCCTGATTTTGGCGCTCATGACCGTCATCGGCGCGTTTTTGATCAACGGCGTCGGCAACTTCTATATCTCCGAGTTCTATGTCCAGATGGAGCAGACCTTCTCGCAGGACTTCATCTCCCAGCTTCAGCGTCTGGCGCAGCAGTCGCAGGACGCGCCGCGCGAGATGAAGGAGCTTCTCATGGCGCAGTCCGGCCTCGGCATCGACATTTCGGGCAGAAACGTCTACATCCTCTCCCCCACCGGCGATGTGCTCACAGCCTCCGATCAGGAGACGAGCGTGGACATCACCGCGAACATCCTCACCGCCATGAACGGCGAGATCGGGCAGGACAGCTCCATCACCAGCGGATATATGGACCTTGCCGTGCCGATCAAGACCGACAGCGGCAGCTATATCGTCTACATCCGCGACAGCAAGGCGACTGTGGACAAGCTGACCGGGCAGGTGCTGAACATCATCCTTCAGGCGCTGGCGCTCGGCCTTGTGATCTGTCTGGTGCTCTCGTTCCTGCTGGCGCAGATCCTCATCACACCCATCCGCGCGCTGACCATCGGCACGCGTCAGGTCGCCGCGGGCGATTTCTCGCAGCGTCTGGAGGTCACGAGCCGTGATGAGATCGGCGTTCTGACCAGAAACTTCAACTATATGTCGCAGGTCCTGCGGGACACGCTCTCCGAGGTCGAAAACGAGCGCAACAAGCTCTCGACGCTCTTTCTCCACATGACGGACGGCGTGGTCGCGTTCTCGCCCGCCGGGCTTGTCATCCACTCGAACCCTGCCGCATCACAGATGCTCTCTCGCTCGATGGACCCCACGACCAGCTTTCAGGATCTGTTCGCGGAGGACGCCGCGTTTGACCAGATCCTGACGCTCAAGCGCCCGCAGTATCTTGAGACGCAGAAAACCGTCGGGGAGCGCGAGCTGGAGCTGTTCATGGCGCCCTATTCCGCCGATCAGGCGCCCGGCGGCGTCATGGTCGTTATCCATGACGTGACCGAGCAGCGCCGCAGTGAGCAGGCGCGGCGCGAATTTGTCGCCAACGTCTCGCATGAGCTGCGCACGCCGCTGACCAACATCAAATCCTACGCCGAAACGGTCATCGCCGCGGGCGACGAGCTCCCGCCGGAGCTGCACAACAACTTCATGGGCGTCATCGTCAGCGAGGCCGACCGCATGACGCGCATCGTGCAGGATCTTCTGACGCTCAGCAAGATCGACTACGGCAAGATGGAGATGAACGTCTCGCGCTTCTCGTTTTCGAAGGCCGTCCGGAGCGTCTACGAGGCCGTCGCGCTTAATGCCGAGAGCCACGGGCACACGCTCACATTCTCCTGTGAGGAAAACATGCCGGATGTGGACGGCGACCGTGAGCGCATCGAGCAGGTCATCATGAACATCGTCTCGAACGCCATCAAGTACACGCCGGACGGCGGCAAGATCGCCATCACCGCCGCAACGAGCGGCAGGAATGTCTTTGTCCGCATCTCCGACAACGGCATCGGCATCCCGGAGAAAGACCTTCCGCGCCTGTTTGAGCGCTTCTACCGCGTGGACAAGGCGCGTTCGCGCGAATCGGGCGGCACAGGTCTCGGCCTGTCGATCGCCAAAGAGATCTTAAATCAGCACAAGGGCGACATCCGCATCGAATCCGTCTACGGAGAAGGCACGGACGTCACCATCACCCTCCCCGCGGCACGCGATTGACGCGCCGACATCGCACAGAAAGGAGCCAGCCTCATGCGCCGGTGGCTTGAGATCGGAAAAGATCTGCTGATCGTCATATTGGTTCTCGCCGTGCTGTCTCTGACGGTGCTGTCGCTTCCCGACCGGATGCTGGCCTCCATCCCCGGCATCTCGTCTGTGCTCGGGCCGTTTGCCGGCTTCTTCGGGCTCAATCCGGCGGAGCTGGAGTACACGGAAAATGCAGCGCCCGGTCTGGATGCGGCGCAGCCGCTGGCCGTCTCGGTGCGCAGCCCGGCAGGCCGGTTCAGTGCGCAGTATGATTTTTCCGCCATTGACAGCCTTTACGAGGCGCTTGGCAGCACGCTCGGGCAGGCGCTGGAGTCCGCCACCGAGCCGGGGGAGACCACGCTGCAAAAGCTCTACGCCGCCATGAGCGGCACGGGCGTGACATTCCTCTACCCTGCCGCGCTTCCGTCCGGCGTTCTGGCCTCATGGCTCGGCGCGCAGCCGCAGGAAAGCGGCAGCGCCGCCTTCCTCTATGTGCTGTCGGTGCAGGAAAGCGGGCGCGTGCGGCTCTATCTGCGCGGAAGCGCGTGCTGGGTCTGTGACACCGCCATTTCCGCCGACGCGCTTGCGCAGGCGCTCGACGGCTACCGCCCCGACGGCAGCTTCTTTGCATTGGAGGACAGCTCCGGCGTCTATGCCCCGCTTGACCCTTGCTCGCTCATCAGCGTTCCCACGCCGAAAATCTTCGACGCCACAAGCACCGACCCCTGCGACACGCGCTTTGTGACGGCGCTGGCCTCCACGCTCGGCTTCAATCCCTACGGCGACGCCAGCTACACCGACGACGCCGGAAACAGCTTCTTTTCCGAAAATGACGCCACGCTGCGTGTCTTTGCCGGCGGTCAGCTCCAGCTGAACGCCGACGAGGATGCCGAGCGCTTCACCGCCGCGTCTGACGACCCAGAAACCATAATTGAGTTCACACGCGCGCTTCTTGAACAGATTCTGAGCGGCACCGACAGTGATGCGCGGCTCTATCTCAGTGAATTTACGCAGACAGACAGCGGCGCAGTCTGCGCGTTTGACTACGTTCTGGGCGGCGTTCCCATCCTTCAGAACGGGCAGTCCCACGCGGCGACCGCCGTCTTCACAGACGGCACGCTGACAGAGCTGACCTTCCTGCTGCGGACATACCGCACCGGGACACAGCCTCTGGCGCTCATTCCCGCCGCACAGGCCGCTGCCATCGTCCCGGAGGGAAGCACGCTGCGCATCTATTACGACGACTCCGGCTCCGGCCTGCTCAGCGCGGGCTGGCGCAGAGGATAACGACTGAAAGGAGGACGGCACATGCCGGTATCCAAGATCAAAAATCTGATCCTGCTCATTCTGGCGCTGAGCGTGGTCTGCCTGCTGTTTCTTGCCGTCCCGATGCGTACCGCGCAGATTCAGGCCGAGGATGCTCTGCACGCACAGCTTGAGGAGCTGTTTGCCTCCTATGACATCCAGCTCGACCGCGGCATTCTCCCGCGCAGCGTCGATCTGTACACGGTCGAGCTTTCCGGCCAGCAGGCCGACAATGCGGCAGCCGCCGCGGCGCTGCTCGGCGCGGACGCCGCGCTCCAGCCGGATTCCTCGCACTATGCCGCGACCTATCTTTCTCCGGCCGGAAGCTGCACCTTCCGCGCGGGCGGCGGCTTTTCCGCCGCGCTCACCGGCGGTGAGAGCACGTCCGACATGGCGGGCTCGGCGGCAAGGATGCTGAAAAAAATGGGCTTCGACGCTGAAAGTGTCTCTGCGCCGGAGCGCCAGAGTGCGGGCGTATACACGCTCACCGCCAGGCAGCGTGTGTTTGGCGTCCGCGTCCTCTCCGGCGGGCTGACGCTCACCTATACAAACGGCGTCCTTACAAAAATGGAGGGGACGTTCCTCACCGGCGTCTCGCAGGCCGTCCGCACCGGCAGCACCGCCTGCATTTCCTGTGCAAGCGCGCTGACCGCGCTGCTGTCCGGCCGTGACGCGCTCGGCTGGGTCGGAAGCCGCATCCTGCACGTTCAGCAGTGCTACCGCTTCTCCGAAGCTCCCTCCGGCGCGATGCGCCTGACGCCGGTCTGGCTCATCGAGACCGACACCGGCTCGTTCTGCGTCGGCGGCATGAGCCGCGAGATCACAGCCTGGGACGGCTGAGACGGCGGCTGTGTACGATGATATCGAATTCCTTAAGAAAATCTAAAGATTCTTGTCTCCACTTTGTCATTTTTTCTTTACAATTCATTCCGAATATGGTATGCTTATGGTGCTGTGGTGGGCTCGTCTTTGCACGTTCAGCCAGCCAAGGCATGATTTGTCTGTGTGAATTCACGTAAATCGCAAATACTCTTTACATAAAGAGGGTTTTTATTTTGATTCAATATCATGTACAGGGCGGCGGCCGTCTGAGCGGCTCCGTCACCATTTCCGGCGCAAAGAATGCGGCGGTCGCGATCCTGCCCGCCACGCTGCTGGTCAACGGAGTCTGCCGCGTAGAGAACGTCCCCGATATCTCGGATGTTCGTCTCCTGCTTCAGATCCTCAGTGAAATGGGCGCGCAGATCAAACGTCTGACGCGCAATTCCTTTGAGATCGACTGCCGCCATGCGCACAACACCACGGCTTCGATCGAGCTTGTCCGCCGCATCCGTGCCTCGTGCTATCTCATCGGTGTGGAGCTTGGCCGTTTCGGTCATGCGCGTGTTGCCATGCCCGGCGGCTGCAATTTCGGCGTCCGCCCCATCGACCAGCACATCAAGGGCTTTGAGGCGATGGGCGCGACCGTGGAGCAGACCGGCGGCTATGTCTGCGCAGACGCCCCGGAAAACGGCCTTCAGGGCGGGCATGTCTATCTCGACATCGTCTCTGTCGGCGCAACGATGAACATTCTGCTGGCAGCCGTGCTTGCAAACGGCATGACCGTCATTGAAAACTGTGCCAAGGAGCCACACATCGTTGACCTTGCGAACTTCCTCAACGCGATGGGCGCGCGCATTTCCGGCGCGGGAACCGACGTCATCAAGGTTCGCGGCGTCCGCTCTCTGCACGGCGGCACGTACTCCATCATTCCCGACCAGATCGAAGCCGGCACCTACATGGTTGCGGCGGCGGCCTGCGGCGGAAACGTTCTGGTAGAAAACGTCATTCCCAAGCATCTGGACTGCATCACCGCCAAGCTGCGCGAAATGGGCGCGCATGTGACCGAATATGACGACGCCATCCGCGTCGAAAGCGACCGCCGGCTGCGCCGCGCGAACGTCAAAACGATGCCCTATCCCGGCTTCCCGACCGATATGCAGCCGCAGATCGCGGTCTGCATGGCGCTGGCACAGGGGACAAGCCTTGTGACCGAGGGCGTTTACGACGGCAACCGCTTCCGCTACACGGGAGAGCTCAACCGCATGGGCGCCGCCATTCAGGTCGAGGGCAAGACCGCCGTGATCGACGGCGTCCGTCAGCTCCACGGCTGTCAGGTCCGCGCATGTGACCTGCGGGCGGGCGCGGCGATCGTGATCGCTGCCATGGCCTCCGACGGCAAGACCATCATTGACGACGCGCACTTTATTGAGCGCGGCTATGAGGATTTCATCGGCAAGCTGACCGGCCTCGGCGTGAAGATCCGCCGTACCGAGACATATGAGGTTTCTGTGAAGGAATCCGCCGGCTGAAACAGAGAAGTATAGCAAGTCCCTTCTGCAATTCATGCAGAAGGGACGTTTCTTATTCCTGTTTCGGTTTTGCGGCGGTGCGCTTTTTCCTCCGGTGCGGGCGGCGCGGGAGCGCAGCCTGCGCCTTGTAGCTCCGGGCGGCGTCGGAATCCCCCTCATAAACCAGCCGGTTGACACGCAGCGTCCCGTCCGGATCTGCCGCAAGACGGATGCGGACCAGATACGCCCCATGCTCCGGACACTCCGCCATGGTCATATAGCGCCGTCCGGGCTGGCTGAGCCACTTGCCGCACGTCATCGGCGCGCCGCACTGCGGACACGGGTTTTCTTCGCCGCTCATCGCAGTGAGCGCGGCGTTCTTATCCGCAAAGCCGTGATAGACCTGGCGCTTGATGCAGCCGGGCAGCTCCGCGCCATGGAAGCCGTTTTCATGCTCCTTCGCCGCCTGCTCATACGCCGCGATGCCCTCGGCAAGGCGGAGCCTGCCGCAGATCAGCGCCGTGTGGTATGCATCTCCAAGCGCGTCATGCGCCGGGCGGCTCGGCTCAATGCCCATCATTTCCATCGCCGTTTTCAGCGCGCGCTGGGCGGTCGCGCCGTCGGTCTGGGCGTTGAAGATGAGCTGGGCGTTGAACCAGCGGCTCACCCAGCCGTCCTCCAGACCGTGGAGCGCCAGATTTTCGCGTAAAATCACGATGTCGTCAAAGCCCCACGTCAGGAAAACGCAGTCCTCGCCGCACCATGCGCGAAAACGCTCGGCCGCCTCGGGGAACGGCACGCCGGAATCGCGCAGCATGGCATCCTTGATGCCTGTGAGGCTGCTGACCTTGCGGTTCATTTTCTTAAAATATTTCGGTCGGATCAGGATCTGGAACTCGTCTGCAACGCTCTGGTCCTCCAGAACGCGCACTGCGCCGATCTGCACGATCTCACCGCGCATGGGCGACGGCAGCGGCCTTTTCGCCGTGGGCGAGCCCGGCCAGGGCTGATTCCATTCCATGTCCAGGACAATATACTGCATAGCGGTTACCTCAAGCTTTCTCAGCCTATATCCTATCACAATTCTTTTCCCATGTAAACTACCATCTTCCGCCGCCTCGTGACAGCGGAGCCTTCACGCGCATAGAATGGCAAAAATCGGAAGGCGGTATGTGTATGCCCTTTTTGTTTCTCAGCCCATCCACACAGGATTTTAACCCCTACGTCACGACCGGAAACGAGCAATACTGGATGAATCAGCTTGCCGACCGGATGGAGCCGTATCTGCACGCAAGCGGCGTCAACGTCACGCGCAACGACCCGAACGGCAGCGCCGCGCAGTCCATCCGGCAGTCAAACGCCGGACGCTACGACTTTCACCTCGCCCTGCACTCGAACGCCTCGCCGGAGGCGCTCGCGGGACGTCAGCGCGGCATCGACGTCTATTATTTCCCCACGAGTGAGGAGGGTCTGCGGATGGCGAACATTCTGGTCGATGTTCTGAAGACCGTCTATCCCCTGCCCGAGCGCGTGCGGGCGCTAGCCTCTGTTCTCATCGGCGAGGTGCGGCGGACGCAGGCGCCGTCGGTGCTGGTGGAGCTCGGCTATCACGACAACGCGGAGGATGCGGCGTGGCTGACCGGCAGCCTTGATGCGGTCGCGGCGGCGCTCAGCGAGGGCGTGACCGAGTATTTCGGCCTCCCGTTTCTCCCGCCTGTTCCTGTCCGGGAGGGCATCGTTTCGCTTGCCTCCGGCTCTTTGTATCTGCGTGCTCTGCCCACGAGCGAGGCGCAGGCTCTGGCGCAGATTCCAAACGGCGCCTCTGTCCGCATTCTCGGCACATTTGACACCTGGTACAGCGCGGAATATGACGGGCTCTACGGCTTTGTCGCCAGCCGCTACATCACGCTTTCGTCCGAGTAATTCCCGAAAATCAGGACACAGCACGCATGTTTTCCCGAATTTTCCTGCGGAATACTTGACACGTTCGATATAATAATAGCAGTAACCTGTGCCGCGGCAGACGGGCTCTCTCCCCGCCGGCCGCCGCCACAAGCAAGGAGCATCTATATGCACAAAAGGATCCTCGCGCTGGCGCTTCTGATGGCGCTGGCGCTTTGCGGCTGTGCTGCCGCTCCGGCCGCGCCGGATGCAAACTGCATCGCCGCCACGACCTATCCGGTCTGGCAGTTTACCTGCGCCGTGACAGAGGGAACGCCGGTCACGGTCGAGCGCGTGATCTCGGAGCCTGTCTCCTGCGTTCACGACTATTCTCTGAGCGTCGATCAGATGAAGCTCCTCAGCCGCAGCCGTGCTGTGGTGATCTCCGGTCTCGGGCTGGAGTCCTTCCTTCTGGACGTTCTGCCCGAGGGCGGCTGCATCGACGCCTCCGCCGGGATCGAAACGCTCGAAGGCGGCGAGCATGAGGCGCACGAGCACGGCGCACACGACCACGAGCATGGCGAGGAAGACCCGCACATCTGGCTCGACCCTGCCCGCGCCGCGCAGATGGTGCAGAACATCGCAAGCGGTCTTTCCGCCCTCTATCCGGAGTATGAAGGCACGTTCGCAGAAAACGCGGCGCACTGCTGTGCGCGTCTGGACACGCTTCAAAAAAGCGGTGAGGCGCTGCTTTCCAGCCTCTCCTGCCGCGAGCTTGTCACGTTTCACGACGGTTTTTCCTATTTTGCGGACGCATTTGACCTGCACATCGCCGCAGCCATGGAGGTCGAGGCAGGCAGCGAGCCGGCTGCAAAGGAGCTGGAGGCCATCGTGTATCTTCTGCGCGAGGAAAACATCCCCGCCGTCTTTTCTGAGGCCAGCGGCAGCGACGCCACCGCGCGCATCGTGGCGGGTGAGACCGGCGCGGGCGTGTACACGCTCGATCTCGGCATGGGCGAGCGCGACTATTTTTCCGCAATGCAGCACAATTTGAACACGATCAGGGAGGCGCTGAAATGAAGCCCATCATCCACCATCAGGGCAGCGACTGCTGCCACACCTGCTGTCTGAAGATCGAAGATCTCTCCGTCCGCTTCGGAGCAGAGGAGGCGCTGGCAAACGTCGATCTGCACATGCACTGCGGCCAGATCGTCGCGCTCATCGGCCCGAACGGCGCGGGCAAGTCCACGCTCATCCGCGCCATCCTCGGCCAGCAGGAATACACCGGCCGCATCACATTCCACGGGCCGGACGGCCGCGAGCGCAAGCTCCGCATCGGCTACGTTCCGCAAAGCCCGAACTTCGCCAAGGGCGACCCGATCAGCGTTCTGGATCTGTTCGCCTGCTGCATCTCCCGCCGCCCGGCGTTTCTCCGCCCGACAAAGGCCCTGCGTGAAAAAGTCCTCGCCTGTCTTGCGCACGTCCACGCCGAGAGCCTCATCGACCGGCGCGTTGGCGCGCTCTCCGGCGGCGAGCTGCAAAGAGTGCTGCTGGCGCTGGCGCTTGAACCGATGCCGAACATGCTCATTCTCGACGAGCCGCTTTCCGGCGTCGATGTGGAGGGCATGGCGCTTCTGATGGACATGCTCGATGAGATCCGCCACAAATTTGACCTGTCGATCCTGATGACGACGCACGATTTTTCGATGCTGGAGCGCTATGCAGACCGTGTTGTGCTTCTGCGTGAGCGCGTTCTGCGTGCCGGAACGCCGCAGGAGGTCTTAAGCTCCGACGAATTCGCACAGGTCTTTCACATGAGAGGAGGAAGCGCCGAATGACCCTCTGGTATACGCTTTGCGACGCGCTGCATCTGGAATTTCTGTCCATGAACTTTATGAAAAACGCGCTTCTTGCCGTGCTCATCATGGCGCCGCTTTTTGGCCTCCTGTCCACGATGATCGTCACGGGCAAGATGAGCTTTTTCTCCGACGCGCTGGGGCATTCCGGCTTTACCGGCATCGCCATCGGCGTGCTCTGCGGTGCGGCGCTGCCCATCGTATGGGCCGTCGGCGTGGCGGTTCTGTTTGCACTGCTGTTTTCCTACGTCCGCGCGCGGACAAATCAGGCGGCGGACACCGTGATCGGCGTCTTTTCCTCCACCGCGGTCGCGCTCGGCATCTTCATCGCGACCATGGGCGGCGGGAGCTTCACAAAATTCAACACCTACCTCATCGGCGACATTCTCTCGGTCACGCCGCTGGAGCTTGGGCTTCTGGCGCTGGTGCTGCTGGGCGTGATCGTTTTGTGGTGCATCTCGTCCAACCGCCTCGTCCTCACAGCGATCCATCCGGCGCTTGCCAGCTCGCGCGGCATCTCGGTGCGCTCGAATGAAACGCTTTTCACCGTCTGCATCGCGGTCGTGGTCACGCTCGCCATGAGCTGGGTCGGGCTGATGGTCATCAACTCCCTGCTCGTCCTGCCCGCAGCCTCCGCACGGAACGTCGCGCGCAACCTGCGGCAGTATCACCTTCTGTCCGTCCTCGGTGCGCTTGGATGCAGCCTTGCCGGTCTTGTCACCGCCTACTATCTCGGCTGCTCGGCGGGCGCAGCCATCGCGCTGTATCTCGCGCTGTTCTTCACGGTCACCTTCTGTATGCGCAAGTCCCGCGCATGAGCAAAAAAATCCTCGCAGAACTCGCTGTATACAGTGAGTTCTGCGAGGTTCATTTGTCTTTTGAAGCGGCGCAGGCAGTTGCCTGCGCCGCGCTCTGCAATTTCTCAGCCGGTCACATCCGCTTCGTTGAACGGATCTCCGCACTGGGGGCAGAACTTGGGCGGATGTGCCGGGTCTTCCGGCTCCCAGCCGCACTTGTCGCACTTGTACTGCGGCACTCCGGCGGGCTTGGGCTTGCCGCACTCGGCACAGAATCTGCCCTTGTTCACCGCTCCGCAGGAGCAGACCCAGCCGTCCGGCTGTGCCGCAGGCTTTTTCGTGCCGCACTCGGGGCAGAAGTTGCCGGTCGCTGCCGCGCCGCACTGCGGGCATTTCCAGCCGCCTGCCGCAGGCTTCGGCTCGGGCTTTTTGCTGCCGCAGTTCGGGCAGAAATTTCCGGTGATGCCGCTCTGGCCGCATGTACACGTCCAGCCCGCAGGCGCGGCCGGCGCCGGCTGCGCCGCCTGCTGCTGCGCGCCCATCTGATAGAGATTCTGTGCGTTCATGCCGCCTGCGCCGCCCGCCATGTTCATGCCCATAAACGCCATCGCGGGGCCTGCGTTCTGATTGGACGCCGCAGACTGCATCGCCGCCGCCTGCGCGCCGACCAGATGCGCCGCCGCTCTCGTCGGGTCCATGAACGCCGCGTTGCGCTGCATTTCCTTGAGCATCTGCTCGTCTTCCTCGCTCGCCTTGACCGACGAGACGCCGAACGACACGATCTCAAGGCCGCGCAGGTTGCGCCACTTTCCGGAGAGCACCTCGTTGAGCGCGTCCGCCAGCTCCATCGTGTGGCCGGGGAGCGCCGAGTAGCGGATGCCCATTTCGGAGATCTTGGCAAACGCGGGCTGCAGCGCGGTCAGAAGCTCGGTCTTGAGCTGGCCATCGAGGCGGTCGCGCGTGTAGTTCTCGCCCACGTTGCCGCAGACGTTCGTGTAGAACAGGATCGGATCGCAGATGCGGTAGCTGTACTCGCCGAAGCAGCGGATGGCAATGTCGATGTCGATGCCCGCGCGCTGGTCAACAACGCGGAACGGCACCGGAGACGGCGTGCCGTACTTGTTGCCGATGAGCTCCTTGGTATTGAAGTAGTAGACGCGCTGATCCTTGGGCGGCTCGCCTCCGAAGGTGAAGCGCTTGCCGATATTTTTAAAGGTGCCGACGATGCTCGTGCCGAGCTGACCGGAGAAAATGGAGGGCTCCGTCGAGCTGTCATACACGAACTCGCCCGGCACGGCGCACAGCTCCGCGACCTTGCCCTGATCGACGATGATCATGCACTGTCCGTCCGCCACCGCGACGACGGAGCCGTTCGAGATGATGTTTTCGCTTCCCTTTGTGTTGCTGCTGCGTCCGGAAACGCGCCGCTGGCCCTTGACCGCCATCACGTTTTCCGGGATCGATTCACAGTAAAAATACTCCTTCCACTGGTCGGCCAGTACGCCGCCAGCCGCGCCAAGCGCCGCTTTGATAAGGCCCATTGCAGATCCTCCTTTGTATTTATGTCCGTTCCGATGGGTAAACCGCCATTTCCACAGCCATCATATCATATTCGACGCAAAAAATCCATCAAGGGTTCCGTTTTTCGCAGCATTGTGGTATCATCTTTTTGAAAAAGCGCCGCCGGGGCACCCCGGCGGCATATGGAGTGTCATTATGTCAGATATCATTGAGATCACCAGTCTTTCCGCGCCGGAGCTCGACGTGTTCGCGCGCCTGACCGAGGCGCAGCTCCGCAATCGTCTGGAGCCGGAAAAGGGCGTTTTCATCGCCGAAAGCCCCAAGGTCATCGTCCGTGCACTGGACGCAGGCTTCCGCCCCGTTTCGTTTTTGATGGAGCGGCGGCACATCACCGGCGATGCAGCGCCGCTTCTGGCGCGCTGTCCCGGCGTTCCCGTCTACACCGCGGAGCGAGCAGTCCTCTCCGCCCTCACGGGCTATGAGCTGACGCGCGGCGTCCTGTGCGCCATGCGGCGTCCGCAGTATCCGTCTGTGGAAACGCTCTGCAAGGACGTGCGGCGCGTGGCCGTGCTGGAAAACATCGTTGATTCCACAAACATCGGCGCGATCTTCCGCTCCGCTGCCGCACTCGGCGTCGGTGCCATTCTCGTCACGCCCTCCTGCTGCGACCCGCTCTGCCGCCGCGCAGCCAGAGTCAGCATGGGCACTGTTTTTCAGGTGCCATGGACGCAGATCGGTGAAACTGCCGCCGACTGGCCGGAGGGCGGCCTGCACCGGCTGCACGCGCTCGGCTTCAAGACCGCTGCCATGGCGCTGACCGATCGCTCCGTCCCCATCGACGATGCGCAGGTCATGAACGAGCCCCGGCTCGCCATCGTGCTCGGCACGGAGGGAGACGGCCTTCTGCCGCAGACCATCGCGGCCTGTGACTACACCGTCCGCATCCCGATGTCGCACGGCGTGGACTCCTTGAACGTCGCCGCCGCGAGCGCGGTCGCGTTCTGGCAGCTCCGCGCCAGATGAACCCCATAGCGGGCACTCAGACTGCCAAAAACCTCGTAGAGTTTCGCCGCGCACGGCGAAATAAAATGTGAATCGGTTTTGTCCGGTGGCGTGTACAGCGGACAAAACACGCTACGCCCGACAAGTGTGGAATTTGTGCGCAAACCGCGCACAAATTATGCGCGCAGGCGGGTGCAGCCTTTTCAAACGCAAACCCAGCCACGCGGTTCGCGTTTGAGAGCTTGTCAAAAAAACTTTTTTGACAAGCTCAATGCCCGTGGATGCAGAATGCATCCACGGGCACTGTTTTTTAAAGAAGGCCGAGGCCCTTGGCGACGATGGTGATGAAGTCCTGCACGTTCGTGACGATGGTCGTGGCGCTCAGGCTTCCGCGGTCGAGGAGCTTGTTGACCACAAACTCGTCCGCGTCCACGCAGTAGAGATACACGGGCCGTACCGTGCCGTCCGGGAGCACCCGGAACGACGGCGTCATGTTGCCGGTCGCGATGGTGTGCAGCATCGTGGCAAGGCAGATGACCGTGGTCGACTTCTTGACAAGCTCGCGCATCGCGCGCTGACCCTGATAGGCATCACCGATGACCTCGGGCAGCGGGCCGTCATCGCGGATCGAGCCGGTCAGGACAAGCGGGACCTCGTTTTTGACCACGCTGTAGATGATGCCGTTGTCGATGCTGTGATCCTCAATGAACTGCGGGATCGAGCCGCTGCGGCGCACCTTGTTGATGACGTCCAGATGGTTGTAGTGGCCGTTCGGCTGCGACTTCTGGGTGTAGATGTCCTGGCCCAGCGCCGTGTGCAGCAGCGCGCCCTCCAGATCGTGCGTGGCAAGGGCGTTGCCCGCCATCAGACCGTGGGCATAGCCGTTTTCGACAAGCGCCTGCATGGCACGTCTCGCGTCCTCGTCAAAGGCAAACGCAGGGCCCATGACCCACAGGATGTTGCCATGGTCTTTTTCGTAACGCAGAAGCTCGATCAGCCGGTCGTAGTCCTTGGCATAGGACGTCTCGCGGCTGCGGCCCTGGCGGAACACGAACTGGTCGTCCAGCGCCTCACCCGGCTCCTCAAAGCCGTGGCAGTGCATGTAAATGCCGTCCTCCGCGTTTTCCGTGCGGCCCAGCACCACATGGTCGCCCGCCTTCAGATTGCGGTTTTCGACGACGGCAAGCGTCTGGTCGGGGCGGATGACGACGCTGGAGTCCATGCGGCTCTCCTCTGCCAGACGCCATTCGCCTTCGATCTTAAAATATTCCGGATACATGGAGGTGCTGTGGTAGCCCTCGGGCGCAACGCCGTCGCGCTCGACCACAGCCCACGCCGCGTCGGGCGCGCTGCGGAACAGCTCCTGTGTAAAGTCCGGCGCGTGATATTTCGGGAATTCAAACGCCATGTCTGCCCCTCCTTACTTGAGCGTTGCGTAGATGACGGCCTTGATGGTGTGCATACGGTTCTCCGCCTCGTCAAAGACGACCGACTGCGGGGAATTGAAGACCTCGTCCGAGACCTCCATCTCGGTGATGCCGAACTTATCGGCGATCTCCTTGCCGATGGTGGTGTTGATGTCATGGAACGACGGCAGGCAGTGCATGAACAGCGCGTCCGGCTTTGCCATCGCCATGACCTTGGCGTTGATCTGATACGGCGTCAGAAGCTTGATGCGCTCTGCCCAGACAGAGTCCGGCTCGCCCATCGAGACCCAGATGTCGGTATACAGGACGTCCGCGCCCTTTGCGCCCTCCTCGACGCTCTCGGTCAGCGTGACCGATCCGCCGCTCTGCGCCGCAAGCTTCTTGCAGGTCTCGACCAGATCCTCCGCCGGGAACAGCTCCTTCGGCGCGCAGGCCGTGAAGTGCAGACCCATCTTCGCGCAGGCGACCATGAGAGAGTTGCCCATGTTGTTGCGCGCGTCGCCGAAATAGGTGAAATGCAGGCCCTTGAGCGAGCCCTTCTTCTCCTCGATCGTCAGAAGGTCTGCGAGCATCTGCGTCGGATGGAACTCGTCGGTCAGGCCGTTCCAGACGGGCACGCCCGCGTTTTCTGCCAGCTCTTCCACGATCTTCTGGCTGAAGCCGCGGTACTCGATGCCGTCATACATGCGGCCGAGGACATGCGCGGTGTCGGAGATGGACTCCTTCTTGCCCATCTGGCTGCTGCCGGGATCGAGATAGGTCACGCCCATGCCCAGATCCATGCCGGCCACCTCAAACGAGCAGCGGGTGCGGGTCGAGGTCTTTTCAAACAGCAGGACGATGTTCTTGCCCTCCAGATAGCGATGCGGCGTACCGGCACGCTTGAGGTCCTTGAAATTCTTCGCCAGATCGAGCAGATAGCGGATCTCGGCGGGGGTATAATCGAGCAGCTTCAGAAAGTGTCTTCCACGGATGTTGACGGACATAATATTCGCTCCTTTTTTTGTTTGTTCAGTTTGTTCTGGTTGTTTTCAGCCCGCGCGGCCGTTTGCCGTGCGCGCAATGGTTACTGTTTACAGGCTCTCGCGCACCAGCGGCATGCTCATGCAGCGCGGGCCGCCGCGGCCTCGGGAGAGCTCCGAGCTGGGCATCTTGAGGATCTTGACGCCGCAGTCTTCAAAGATCTGATTCGTGACGTAGTTGCGCTCATAGACGACCACGACGCCGGGCCGGACGCAGAAGGTATTTGAGCCGTCGTTCCACTGTTCGCGCTCGGCCGCGATCTCGCTGCCGCCGCCGCAGCGGATGAGCTGCACATGGTCAAGGCCCAGATACGTTTTCAGCACATCCTCCAGCGGCGCACTCAGTGCGCGCGTGGTGATGCGGCCGGCTCCCTTGCCGGTCAGCTCATAGAGCGTCAGCATGTCGAGAATGCCGGGATGGACGGAGAATTTGTCGGTATCGACCTGCGTGAACACAGTGTCGAGATGCATGAACGCGCGTGTGCGCGGGATCTCAAAGGCAAGGATGGTATCGATCTGGGATTCCTCATCCGAGAAGATATGCTCTGCCAGCCGCTCGACCGCCTCCGGCTGCGTGCGCTGGGAAATGCCGACGGCAAGAACGGTCGCGCTGAGGTTCAGAATGTCACCGCCCTCGATGCTGAACGGCTCCTCAGACGTGTAGTAAAGCGGCACCTTGCCCGCAAAATCCGGATGATGCTTGAGGACGTATCCGCCGTAGATGGTCTCGCGGTTGCGCGTGGCGGAGTACATGTGGTTGAGGCTGACGCCGCGTCCGATGCAGGCAAACGGATCGCGCGTAAAATAGAGGTTCGGGATCGGCGGCATCAGAAAGCGCGACCGCGTACCGACCATGCTGGCAAGGCTGTCTGACCTGCCGGGGAAGATCTCCGCGTAGGTCACGCCCTCCATCGTTTTCTGCACAAGCTCCTTTTCGTCACGGATGGCGGAGAGGAACTCGCTCAGCGCCGCGCGATAGCCGATGGCGCTTCCGCCCGCGCGCGTGACAACGTCCTGAATGAACGACTCGCGGAGCGCCGGGTCCAGCCGGAGTACCTCCGCCGTGAGATCTTCCAGATAGACGACCTCCGCCCCCTGCTCGCGCAGGATGGCTGCGAAGCAGTCATGCTCCTGCTGCGCGCCGTAGAGATACGGAATGTCGTCGAAAAGGAGCTCCTCCAACGTGTTGGGGCTTAAATGTTCCAATTCCCTTCCAGGCCGCTGCAAAAGCACCTTTTTCAGCGCCCCGATCTCGCTTTTGACACAGACCGCCATAGGCTTTCCTCCTATGAATATAATCAAATATGTTTCTATTATATCTGATTTTCTGCTGTTTTCAAGTTATTTTTATATCGTAAGTTCCGTGTTTTCCCATGCATTATGCATGTATATTCACTTTTCTCTGCGAATCGGAATACCTTTTCACTTTCGCCGCCGCAGCGCGCCGAAGCGTGCATTTCTTTTCATCGAAAAAAATCGGAGCTGCCCGCGGCAGCTCCGATTTTTCAGCCTATCAAATTATTTCTTGGCAAGGTACTTGCGCATATCCAGCGAGCAAGCCGCGAGGATGATGGCGCCCTTGATGATATACTGCATGGACGGGTCGATCTGGAGCATCGTCAGCGCCACGAAGATGATTCGCAGAACAAAGACGCCGAGGACAATGCCGCTGATCTTACCGGTGCCGCCGACGAAGGATACGCCGCCGATGACGCAGGCCGCGATGGCGTCGCACTCATAGTTGAGGCCGGCAGACTGCGTGATGGAGCTGATACGTGCGCCCTCGATGAAGCCGGTGACGCCGTACATGGCGCCGGCCAGCGTGTGCACCATCACCGTGGTCCAGAACACGTTGACGCCGGAGACACGCGCCGCATCGGCGTTGGAGCCGACCGCGAACATGTTCTTGCCGAAGGCGGTCTTGTTCCACACGAACCACATCAGCGCGCAGAGAATGATGGCGTATAGCACATACATGGGCAGGGATATCTTCACGCCCTTGCTTGTTGTAAACTGGAACAGCGGCGCCGAAACAACATCCTTATACGCCTGAGACAGACCGGAGACCGGCTGACCGTTGTTGCCGTTGAGCATGAAGAAGATCAGGATCAGGCCGTAGGTGATGAGCTGCGTTGCAAGCGTGACGATGAAGGGATGGAGGCTGAACTTGGCAACGAAGAAGCCGTTGACAAGGCCGATGATCGCGCCGACCGCCATCACGATGAGGATGGTCAGAATGATCCAGCCGCCGGTGATCTCAGGCAGGTTTGCAAAGAGCTTGCGGTTGATGAGGCGGTCCTGAAGGAGCGCGCCCGCGATGGCTGCGGTCAGGCCGACCACACGGCCGCCGGAAAGGTCCGTACCGGTCAGGACGATACAGCCCGCGATGCCGAGCGCCATCGGCAGAGAAGCCGCCACGAGGGAGATGATGTTCACGATGGAACCGGGGGACAGGAACTTCTCATTCTTGATCGCCGTGTAGACGATGAAGATGGCCATGAGGATATACAGCGCGTTGTTCATGATGCCGTCCGTCCAGAAGCGGCGGCGGTCGCGCCGGTCAAGTTTCAGATACTCTTCTTTTCTCTGTTGAAGTCGATTAGTCTTGGGCATAAAGCGCTGCCTCCTTATACATACTTTGCCGCCAGACGCATGATCTCTTCCTGCGTCGCTGTTTTTGCATCCACCTCACCGGCAAGCTGTCCGCCGGACATGACCAGAATACGGTCGCACACGCCGAGCAGCTCCGGCATTTCCGAGGAGACCATCAGGACCGTCTTTCCCTTGTTTGCAAGGTCGATGATGAGCTGATAGATCTCATACTTCGCGCCGACATCGATGCCGCGCGTCGGCTCGTCGAGCAGCAGCACATCCGGGTCGGTCAGAAGCCAGCGGCCGATGATGACCTTCTGCTGGTTGCCGCCGGACAGACTGCGGATCTGCGTCTCCTGAGACGGCGTTTTGGTGTGCATCGCGTCGATGGACCACTGCGTGTCGCGCTTCATGGACGCATTGCTGAGGATGAAGCCGAGGCGCTTATGCTTGCCGAGGCTGGAGATGACGGTGTTCTCCCGAATGCTCAGGAGTCCGAAAATGCCGGTCGCACGGCGCTCCTCGGTGAGCAGAGCGAAGTGGTTCTTGATCGACTGACGCGGAGTGAGATTCTTGCAGACCTTTCCGTCCAGCTTGATGGTGCCGTCCTTGCGGGTCGCGACACCGAACATGGTCTCCAGCGTTTCGGTACGGCCGCTGCCGTCCAGGCCGGCGAGTCCGACGATCTCACCGCGGCGCGCGGTGAAGGAGACATCGCGGAGATTGTTGTATTGGCCCGTCAGATGCTCGACCTCGAGGAGGACCTCGCCGGGCTTGTTCGTCTTCGGAGGGAACTGGTTGCCAAGCTCACGGCCGACCATGAGGCGGATGATGTCGTTCATCTCCAGCTCAGCAGCAGGTCTTGTCGCAACGTGCTGGCCGTCGCGCATGACGGTGATCTCGTCGGAGATGCGCTTGATCTCCGCCATTTTATGCGAAATGTAGATGATGCCCATGCCGCGGTCGCGCAGCATGTTGATGATGCGGAACAGATGCTCGACTTCCTCCTCAGTCAGGGAGGAGGTCGGCTCGTCGAAAACGATGACCTTCGAGTTGTAGGAAACAGCCTTGGCGATCTCAACCATCTGTCTCTGCGAGACCGGCATCGTGCTCATGACGCGCTTGGGATCAACGTGGATGCCGAGCTCGTCAAAAATGGCGACGGTATCGCGGTACATTTTCGCCTCATCGACGACAAAGCCCGCGATCTTCGGGTAGCGGCCAAGCCAGAGGTTGTCCATAACCGTCCGCTTGAGCGCCTGATTGAGTTCCTGATGCACCATGGCGACGCCGTTTGTCAGTGCCTCCTTGCTGCTGGAAAAATTCACTTCGCGTCCTTCCAGATAAATGTGGCCGCTGTCTTTGTTGTAAATGCCGAACAGGCACTTCATCAACGTCGATTTTCCCGCGCCGTTTTCACCCATCAGGGCGTGAACGGTACCGGCCTTAACTTCCAGACTGACTTTGTCCAACGCCCGGACGCCCGGAAAGGTCTTCGTAATATCCGTCATCCGGAGCAGTACGGTTTGTTCCATCTGATCTCCTCCTGATCTGACCTTGGATGAAGGAGCGGCCGCCGCTGGTGCAGCCGCCGCCCCTTTGAAAAGGCTTTGTTAACGATTACTTGGTGTAAGCAGCGTAAGCGACGAACAGCTTGTTGGCGATGCCGTCAGCCACGGAGTACATCGTGTCATTGAGCGAAGCGGTGGCAGCGATGGCGTCAGCCATGGTGGAGCCTTCACCGTTGGCCTTGACGACAGCCGCGATGGCAGCAGCCATACCCTCGGCGTCCTGCTTGACCGTACCGGTCATCTTGCCGGAAGCGATGAGCTCCTTCGCGGAGTCGGTCGCGTCAACACCGAAGACGGGGATGACGGTGACGCCTTCAGCGCCGGTGTTGTAGCCAGCAGCTTCCAGAGCGGAGATCGCGCCTTCAGCCATGTTGTCGTTGTTGCAGATAACGAGCTCGATCATGTTGCCGTTGGCCTCGTTATACTGGGAGAGGTTGGTGTTCATGTAGTCCAGAGCAGCCTGTGCAGACCATGCGCCGCCGAGGTCAACCTGATACTTGGTGGTGGCAGCGGCGTCGAAGTACTCGAGCTCGGGCTTGCCGGCAGCGGTCAGGATGGCGTTGGCGTCTTCCACGCCGAACTGGGTGCGGTAGATGGCCTCAACGTTGGCCTCGTCGCCCTTGAACATGACGTAGCTGATCTTGCCGTCGCCGTTCAGGTCAACGGTGTCCCAGTTGGCCAGCAGGTACTCGCCGACCATCTTGCCCTGCAGGTGACCTGCCTCGGGAGCGTCGGTGCCGATGAAGCAGATGTTCGCGTTGGCGTTCAGGACGGTGCCTTCTTCGCCGTCAGCCTCGATGGCGCGGTTGAAGAAGATGACCGGAGTGCCGTTGGCGAGGGAGATGATCTCGTTGGCAACATCGGGAGAGCCGGACGTGACCATGTTGACGATCAGCAGGTTGTAGCCGTCGGTGACAGCCGTCTGGATCTGCTCGTTCTGGGTGGTCTGGTTGTTGTTGCCGTCAAAGTTGTTGAAGGTAACACCCAGGTTGGTGAGCTCGGCGTCCAGAGCGGTACGGACGCTGGAGATGTAGGTGTCAGCGAAGGTGTAGTAGAAAACGCCTACACGCAGAGCGCTGTCGGTGGTGTTGGCATCGGCGTCGGCGTTAGCGTCGGCGTTCGTGTTGGTGGTGGTGTTGGCTTCGGTGTTGGCCTTGCCGTCGTCGGTCTTGGTGCTCGCACACGCGACCATGGACAGCGCGAGAACGAGAGCCAGAAGCAATGCAATGATCTTTTTCATGAAAAAAATCCTCCTATAGTATTTCCCTGCCGCACGGACATGCAGCAGGCCGTTTTTTGCAGCCATACCAATCAGCTGCACCTCTAGTTTACAGAAATTTAATAGAATTTCAAGGGCTTTTTCATTGTATTTTCCCCTTTCGCGCATATTTCAGCGAAATCGCCAATTTGCCCATGGCTTTTTATCGATTTATACTATAATTTCCACGCAGAAAAACGTTTCTAATTTCCATCGTCAGAGCGCTTTCCGTGCATTCTTGTTCATTTCATCGTTAATTTAAAGTTTTGATGTTTCTAAAACTTACATATATATCCATATCGCGAATCGTTTCGCGTTTGGTTTTGTTCCCGTTTTCTGGTTTTTTCAGGTCTGCCGACCGCCGCCCCGCTTCTGAGGCAGGACGGCAGCGCCCGCCATGTACCTTCCGGCAGGCGCCGCATACAATGGAATGTGTCGAAGCGTCCCCGTCCGCCGCACGCGGTACGGCAGGTCTTCTCCGACCGGACCAGCGAGAAAGGAGTTCGCAAATGGCAGTTTTCTACGGGATCCTCATTCCGTTTCTCGGGACGTCGCTCGGCGCGGCGTGCGTGTTCTTCATGAAAAAATCTCTCGGCCCCGCAGTACAGTGCGCGCTGAGCGGCTTTGCCGCGGGCGTGATGGTCGCCGCGTCGATGGGGAGTCTGCTCGTCCCCTCCATCCGTCAGGCCGCCGCAATGGGCCGCCTCGCCTTTGTGCCGGCAGTGGTGGGGTTCTGGGCCGGCATCCTGCTTCTGCGGCTGTTCGACGTGGTGGTTCCGCCTCCGGATGCGGAAAACCGTGCCGCAGGACTTGGCAGCACCGCGATGATGGTGCTCGCCGTCACGCTCCACAACATCCCGGAGGGCATGGCCGTCGGCGTGGTCTACGCCGGGTATCTCGCAGGAAACGCGCAGATCACCGCCGCGGGCGCGATGGCGCTCTCGCTCGGCATCGCGGTCCAGAACTTCCCTGAGGGCGCGATCATCTCCATGCCGCTGCGTGCGGCCGGAATGAAAAAGTCGAAGGCCTTCTGGGGCGGCGTCCTGTCCGGCGCTGTCGAGCCGATCGGCGCGGTGCTGACGCTGCTGGCGGCGGGCATTGTCGTTCCGGCGCTGCCCTATCTTCTGAGCTTTGCCGCCGGCGCGATGCTCTATGTCGTGGTCGAGGAGCTGCTCCCGGAGCTGTCGCAGGGCGGGAAGGCCAGACTCGGGGCGCTTTTCTTCGCGCTCGGCTTCGGCATCATGATGTTGCTGGACGCCTTCCTCGGCTAGGGCATGAAAAAGCAGGCTGCCGGATCACGGCAGCCTGCTGGTCTTTTATTTATCGGAAAGGAGAGCGTTGCCCGCCTTATAGATGTCGCCCGCGCCAACTGTCAGAATGAGGTCGCCCGGGTGCGCGTTTTCGCGCAGCCACGCCGTCAGCTCCGGCAGCGAGGGACAGTAAACACTGCCCGGAATGGCGTTTACGAGATCCTGCGATGTGATGCCGGTGGTGTTCCGCTCGCGCGCGGCATAGATATCGGTCAGGATCGCAACGTCCACCGTCCGCAGCTCCGCAACGAAGTCCTTGAACAGCGCCTTGGTGCGGCTGTAGGTGTGCGGCTGGAAGGCGCACAGGATGCGGCTGTAGCCCATCGTCTTCACCGTCTCCAGAAGCGCGTGCAGCTCATGCGGATGGTGCGCATAGTCATCGTAAATGTCCGCGCCGTTGAAACGGCCCTTGTATTCAAGCCGTCTGCCCGCGCCGGTAAATTCGTGCAGCCCGCGCTCCACAGCCTCCGGCGCAATGCCGTAGAGCCATGCGACCGCCGCGGCCGCCAGCGCGTTGAGCGCATTGTGCCGTCCGCGCACGCCGAGCGACACCCGGCAGTAGGTCTTTCCATCGCAGACGATGTCGAAGGTACGCCAGTCCGGCGAGACGTTTGCCCAGTGCACGCGGTTTTCCGCGCGGAAGCCGAACGTCACATAGTCCATCCCGCGCAGCGCCTCGGCTGTGTTCGCATCGTCGCCGTTTGCAACGATCTGACCATTCGCCGGAACGAGCTCCGCAAAGCGGCGGAAGGAGTGCTGAATGTCCGCCAGATCCTTGAAAAAGTCCAGATGATCCGCATCCACGTCCAAAATGACCGCCGTGGTCGGGAAGAAGTTCAAAAACGAGTTGCAGTATTCACAGCTCTCCAGAAGGATCGTATCGCCCTTGCCCACGCGGTGGCACGCCTGCAGAAGCGGCAGATAGCCGCCGATCATCACGGTCGGGTCGCGCTGTGCCTCAATAAAGATATGCGTCAGCATCGAGGTCGTGGTGGTCTTTCCGTGTGTTCCCGCCACGCAGACCGCATTCTGATAGGCGCGCATGATGTAGCCCCAGGCCTGTGCGCGTTCAAAGATCGGGATGCCCGCCGCGCGCGCCGCCGCAATCTCGGGGTTGTCGTTGTGCGCCGCCGCCGTGCGGATGACGCAGTCGGCGCCGATGATGTTGTCGGCGCTGTGGCCGATGTGGACCGTAATGCCGTTTGCGATCAGCTCCTCCAGCGAAACGGAGGCATTCATGTCCGAGCCGGAGATCTTCATCCCCATGCTGCGCAGGACGAGCCCCAGCGGCCGCATCGAAACGCCGCCGATGCCGACCAGATGCGCGCATTTCCCCGGTCGCAGATATTCTCCGATTTTATTACTGGCAGATGCAGTTGTCATCAAAAAGGTCCTCCTGTCAGGAGATTTCTATTGCAGATATGGGCGCAAGCCCCTATAATCAATATGAGCACTAAGACCGTATTATATACTGTTTTTACCGCAAACACAAGCAGTTTTTCGGAAAATCGCCGTTGGGAAGGGAGTCACGCCGTTATGGACGCAAAAAAGCCGGATATGATCCTGAAAACGCTGAATGCCGCCGGGTTTGAGGCGTATTATGTCGGCGGATGCGTGCGTGACCGTCTGCTCGGCCGGCGCGTCCATGACTGGGACATCACGACCTCTGCCCTGCCCCAGCAGATCATGGCGCTCTTTTCACACTGCATCCCGACCGGCATCCGCCACGGGACCGTCACCGTGCTTCTGGACGGCGCGCAGGCCGAGGTCACGACGTTTCGCGCGGAGGGCGCGTATCTTGACGGACGCCACCCGTCTGAGGTGCGCTTTGTTCCGCGGCTCGAGGAGGATCTCTCCCGCCGCGATTTCACCGTCAATGCCATGGCGATGGATCTGTCCGGGCGCGTCACAGATCTTTTTGGCGGGCAGCAGGATCTTCGGGCCGGCATTCTCCGCTGCGTCGGCGACGCGGAAGCTCGCTTTCGCGAGGATGCGCTGCGGATGCTCCGCGCCTACCGCTTCTGCGCCCAGCTCGGCTTCACGCCCGCGGCGGAGACCTCCGCCGCCATTTCCGCCTGCGCAGCCCTGACCGCCGCGCTTTCCGTGGAGCGCATCCGCGATGAGCTGGAAAAAACGCTGCTCTCTCCGCGTCCGCAGCTTTTGCAGGCAATGGCATCCGACGGTCTCCTCTGCCCTGTCGGGCTCGACCAGCTTCCGCCGCTCGACTGGCTGGCGGCGCTTCCGGCGCAGGCGCCTGTCCGCTGGGCGGGACTGAAGCTCCTGTGTCCCGCGCTCGATCCCGTCCGGCTGCGTCTGCCGGGAAAGCTCTGCGCGCTGATCGACGCGGCAGCGGGCGCATACGCCCCGGACATGAGCCGCCTCGCGCTCAAGCGCTGCATCGCCGCCCACGGCTGGGACGCTGCGGCCGCTGCAGCAGCGCTCTCCGGCACCGTCCCGATTTTGGAGGACATCCGCGCGGGCGGCGAATGCGTTACGCTCCGCCAGCTCGCCGTCGGCGGCCGCGATTTTCCGGCGCTGCACGGCCCGCAGATCGGAAGGGTGCTGAACGCGCTTCTGGCGCACGTCCTGCTCCATCCGGAGGACAATACGCGCCCCACGCTGCTGCATCTGGCAGAAAGTTTGCCTCCGGAGTAAATTCTGGTTGATTTTTTCCGCGGGAGCTGTTATAATAACTGCGCAACGGAGGCTTAGCTCAGCTGGTTAGAGCGCCTGCTTCACACGCAGGAGGTCGATGGTTCGAGTCCATTAGTCTCCACCAAGTAAGCTGAACACTATGGATCAATTGGCAAAAAAGCCAGTCGTTCCATAGTGTTTTCAGCTTTTCAAGGCCGAAAATTTTCTAAAAACTCCATGGCTCAATAAACGCGCGTCAGAGGTCCAAACAGGGTTTGAACCTCTGCTTTTCCATATTTAAGGGAAATATTGCTGCCAGCGCCCTTTTTCGGCGGCTGGTTGGAACTGAAATCAGAGAAAATCGAAGAAAAATCTTTCACAAAGTTATAGGCGCTGGATTGTTGGTTTTCACGAACCAATGACCAGCGCCTTTTTTGCGCTCAAAAAGGGCGCTGAGAATGGAGGTGTATTGTATGTGCGAAGAAAACACATCGCAGAAGGAAAGATTTCTGCAAGAGGTAGAACAGAAGCTCCTACGCAAGGAGCTGGATGCAAAGCTACTGGAGGACGGTCTGATCCGCGTCAAATGGAATGGACAGCCGCTCTGCTCGGTTGACAGAGACGGTATCGTCCGGTTTAGACCGGCAGATATCACAGGACCGGAAGTAGACCGACAGCTTCGAACGGTGATACAGACTGCCGGGCATGTCAAAGAGTATATGCGGATCTTTGAACGAGCGCCCACGCTGAAGGTCGTCGGTCTGGATGATACCTACAAGGTGCTTGCGGATTTCGGTGATGCAGTGCTGGCTGGACAGCTTGGGAAAAAGGGCGCTCGGTTTGTGATGTGGGAGTGGGCCTTTGACCGGCAAGGCATTCACGCCGGTCACTACTTCATGGAGAATTACGAAGCCGCGAAGCTGGATTTTGCTGCCCGTGCAGGCTTGATAAACGAACAGCGCCTTTTTTCAGACGAGCAGATTGCTGTGATTAAAAATGCCTGCGAGTTTGCGCTGGAAGCCGACGCGACGCTCTCGTATGCCGAAGAAAAGCAGCTCCAAAGTGTGCAGGAGCAGACTGAGCTGCTTCTGCCGCAGGAGGAACAGGAGCAGCGCTCCACAATGGAACAGACAATGTAATATTTCGCAGAGAGCCGAGATTTCTTTTAGAAGTCCCGGCTTTTCTGCGTTTAGGGAGGAATTTATGAAACACAGTCAAGAAGAATATTGGCGGCCGCGTTTCCACGCGCCGCCGCTGCGGTCGCATCCGGACCCGCCGCCAACGATACAGTGCAGCTGGTATCCGCACGAGGGTCAGTGTCCGTATATGCGCCTGGCTTTGATTTGCTGGCGCAGTACGGTGAGAAATGAACTTCTTCGGCTCCATCTATGCTGATCCAGACCTGCCGCACCGGGCGCGGACGGTCTATATGTACCTCCGCGACCGCGCAGGCGGCGGGAGTTGCTGGCCGGGGGTGAAAACCATAGCCCGCGACCTGCGCCTCTCGCCGCGCACAGTGCAAAGGGCGCTCAATGATCTGGAGCACGCCGGATACATCCGGCGCGAAAACCGTTACCGCGAAAACGGCAGCCGCACGTCGAATTTGTATGTAATAACCGATGACAAATAGCAAAGCGGACGCTCCCCGCCAAGGGGAACGTCCGCACTTTTGCTGTCACCAGCGCCATGACACTACGGCGCAGCTTGAAGGGCATACTTTAGCCGAGAGACAACACAGAAAGAAGAAATCTGATTGTTTAAAAAGGAAAAGACCACGGCCAGCGTTGAGCCGGTCGTGGTCAGAATCGTTCTCAGAACGCATAGCCGCAGAATAAAATTCTGCGTTCAAAAGGGTTTGGGGAAATTCCTCAACAAGCGGTTTTGGAGCTTGACACATATTAGCGGGCTTGTCTTGCTTGTCGATATCTTTCCAATGAGATAGTAATCCGGCGTTTCACCCAGCGCTGTACAAATCTGCATAACGGCCTGCGTCGTTGGCAAATAAATACCGCGCTCAATGTTTGACAGATGGTTCTTCGATAGCCCGATTTGCTCGGACAATTCCTCTTGCGTCAAGCCTAGCGCCTTTCGACGTTGCATGATGCGTATTCCAATTAGTCTTTTATTTATTTCCATACAAACCACTGCAACGCAATGATATCATGCGCAAACCTCCAAAGGAACACAATGCAACAAAATAATTCTGTATAGCAATCATTTTATGCAAATTATTTTGAAAAATTTGCGTTACTATTATTTTCTGCGTTTTTTCGTGATATTATTGCCTTTCTGCAACAGACCTTGCGCAATCATTTTTTTCATGGTATCATTTGAATTGTAGAAGGTGAGAACATGAAATTTATTAAGAAAGAACTCCATTGCGGCAACAAGTGTTGGCCTCACAGATTGGTCAAACTATACAACCACCATAAACGGAAAAAGCATTCCTAACGCGCAATATCCCGCAGGCGGCACATATAGTGGATCGACCAGCACGAGTTTTGGTACAGGTTCACAATGCCACGGATTTGGGCTCTATATCTATGACTACTTATTTGGAAGCAGTGGTGCAAAATGCTCTCAGGGTTTTGAGTATATCGGAAACTATACTCAAACGCAAATAAAGAACAAACTTCAGTCTTTTGCTCTTGGAACGCTGCTCAGAGTTAGCTACAGCGGCAGCACGTCAGATGAGCATACAATGATTTTGGTTGGCAGAGACAGCACTGGCGTTATCATCTACCATGCAAACTGGCCTGATAACGGCACTGTAGCAATTTCACATGTGACATGGAGTGGATTTGCACAAACGTTCCCCTACTTGGATTTTATTATTTGTCCGCATAATGTGAATGTCTGGAAGCCATATTCCTCGACGCAGCACAGAGGAGCATGCACAGCGTGCGGGACTTATCTTTACGGAAGTCACTACGCACAAGTCGGTGGTATGGGGACTTGTCTGGTCTGTGGCTATTACGGAAATATGCCAGGATTGACCAGCACAGGTCATGAGACAGAATGATCGCGAGGTATGTTTTATGATAGGAGTCGTTACTCTGCAGCGAAAAAGTGTGATGTGTCTCCTGCTGCTTGTGATTGCGGTGTTGATGCTGAGCGGTTGCCATCAACAAAGTCGTAGTGCGCAGCTAGATATTGCTGTGCAGCAACCGCCAGGGGTGGAGCAGCCCACTGAGGCACAGCCTACGCCGCAAGCGCGCCCAGCCAAACCGGAACAGGCAGAAGATCCGTCATTTCTCTCTCCTGAAAGCGACGGGGACTACGATCTGGTATTCTTCTTTGCCACAGCGGACATCGGCGATTATGAATTTTCCATCGCCCCCGAGGGCAGCGACGATTGGCAGAAGCTCGACGAGGCGCGCTGGCTGGGAACCTGCGGCCAGTCAGAGGAGCACAGCCGGGTGCATCAGCAGCCCTCGCATATTTCAAAGTTCGGATTCCGCTTCGCGGATGAAGCAGACGGACGCTATCAGCTCAGGACTACGACGGTCGGGGTGACGCCCGCTGAGGTGCAGGAGCTATGGTCGCTTGAGATCAAGGATCAGACAACGCTGCTCGTCGTGGGAAGCGACCCGAAGACGGGTAAGCAGCTGCCGGAGCTTCTGCCCATGCGGCGCTGCGCCGACTGCCCGCAAAGCTGGTTTTTCCAGGAGGGCGATCCCGCCGAAGCGGGGCCGGAGGTCATCGACTGCTGCTATGTTGCCCTGCCGAACGAGGAGGCGGCCAGCTATTTCCTTGCCCCGGAGGGCTGCGAGGATTGGATTGCCGTGAGCGCGGAGGCAAGCGATGGCCTGTGTGAAAACGAGAAAATCCACGGCGAAGGCTACCGTCTGCTTCGCATTCCCCTTGACGCAGACGCGGAAGGTACGCGCTATCAGCTTCACCGGGAAGAAACCAACAAAGTCACGGCCACATGGCACGACATTTGCATCACGGACGATCACACCCTGCTTCGGGTGTACAGGCAGCCGGGATCAGCGGCGTGGCAGTCTGCCTGGTGCGCGGGGGAAGAACTGCTGCTGGTGGAAAGCTTCGCCCGCTGCGGCGAATGCCCGAAAAACTGGCCGGAGGGACGCCGTCAGAAATGCGGCACCACCGCCCTGAGCGCAAACGCAGACACCCCTGTTGGAGAAAGCGTCTGCGGAGATCTGGAATTCTACTTTGGCGCGGACAACGTGGGCTGGTACGAGTTCTCCATCGCGCCGGAGGGAAGCGATGCGTGGGTCAAGCTGGATGACGTGTGTATAGATCGCGGCTGGAGCGCGGACGGTTACGTCTGTCCGTCTAAGTATGGCGTCCGATTTGAAGAAGGCAGCGGGCTGTATCAGCTCCGCGCCACTGTCAAGGCCCCGCTGCCGTTTGCAATATCGAACATCTGGCACAACCTGCCGCTGCAGCCGGAGGGGGCGCTTCTGTATGTGGCCTGCCCGCCTGGAACCGAGCAGTGGCAGGAAGCGATTGCTGCGACACAGGCCGTGATCGTAACGCAAATGGAGCCGGAGGGATTGAGAGAATAAGCTATAAGAATTCCATCGCATAAAGCAGGAGGCAAAAAGTGAAAACAAAGCAACGATATTTTGTTTTTAGTTTTCCTGCTGTCGGCACTGTCACCTGCTGTGGCTGCATCAAATGGAAACGCAACTGACACGGAAGTGCAGATAGATCAAACGGAAAACGTA
>ERZ1673730.641-NODE-641-length-39038-cov-4.710361_pt1 | contig 39038 bp, 32 predicted proteins | sample MGYA00580200_ERZ1673730 | MGnify/ENA primary metagenome ERZ1673730 (study PRJEB41218, sample SAMN15661761) | gut metagenome | host: Homo sapiens | place: Canada: London | collected 2015-08-20/2019-03-30 | study: EMG produced TPA metagenomics assembly of...
GTCTTCTGTAAAGTTTAGCATAAAGTTCTGTTATATCAAAATTATATGTTTTTATAAGATCTCCTATACAATAGAAAGTATCACTTGTTGTATTGTTAAACAAAAATCTTTCTGTATCTGATGCTATGCCTAAAAATATGATTTCTGCAATTTCTTTATTCATTTTAAGTGGTGTATTTTTTATTAAATCATAAACCATTTCTGATGCACTTGATTTATATTCATCAATAAGTTCAATATCACAAAACTTTTCAATAAATGGATGATGATCTATTTTTATACTATAAGTATATTTATTAAAATCTCCAATATCAAGTCTTTTTAAATCTGGTGTATCAACCGAAATTAATAAGCAATCACTAATGTCTTCAGGTAATTTATCCATATGTCCTATATAATTAAACCTAACTGTTCCTGTTCCTATTTCATATACTTTTTTATTTGGAAAAGTAAGTTCAATCGTTTTTTTAAGAGCAGTTTGACTTGCCATAGCATCAGGATCAACTTTAATATGCCTTGCTATTACAATGTTTTCATATTTTTTTATTTGTTTATAAATACTTTTATACATTTAATAACACCTAAATTCTATTTTACTAAAAAGTATGTATCTTTAGCAATCATTAATTCTTCATCTGTTGGAATTACCCATACATCAATTTTAGAATCATCACCACTTATTTTAATTTCTTCTCCACGAGTATTATTGTTTTCTTCATTTAATGTAACTCCTAGAACTTTTAATCCTTCGATTATTTCTTTTCTTGTTTGAATACCATTTTCACCAACACCTGCTGTAAAGATAATTGCATCACATCCACCAAGTTCTACATAATATTTAGCAATGTAATCTATTACTCTTCTTACATACATTTTATTAGCTAAAATACATCTTTCATTTCCCTGTTTTATACCATCTTCAATATCTCTAGCATCACTTGATACACCACTTATTCCTAAAAGACCACTTTCTTTATTTAAAATAATATCAATTTCACTTGATGTTTTTCCTAATGTTTTTTCCATATATGGAATAATCGAAGCATCAATATCTCCAGAACGTGATCCCATAACAAGCCCTGCATTTGGTGTAAATCCCATTGAAGTATTAAGACATTTGCCATTTAATACTGCACTTATACTTCCACCATTTCCAATATGACATGTAATTAATTTAGTATCATTTCTTCCAAGAATTTCATTCATTCGCATAGAAACATACCTATGACTTGTTCCATGGAAACCATATCTTCTTACATCATATTTTGTATACCATTCATATGGAACTGCATATAAAAAATTTTCTTCAGGCATTGTTTGATGGAATGCTGTATCAAAAACTACTACTCCTTTTGCATTAGGAAGTGTTTCATTTGCAGCTTTTATACCTGTTATAGTCGCAGGATTATGAAGTGGCGCAATTGAAATATATTTTTCTAAATTGTTAATAACTTCTTCATCTGCAAATACTGCTTTATTATATAATGCTCCACCTTGAACTGCACGATGACCTATTCCTTTTATTTCTTCTAAACTAGTAACAACTTTATTTTCTAAAAGTTCACTTACTAAATAATTAAAAGCATCTTTGTGATTTTTTAATTCTACTTCTTTTTTAATCTTTTCTCCATTGTATTTAATTGTATAAAAACTACCTTCTATACCTATTCTTTCAAATACCCCAGAAATTAATAAATTTTCTTCAGGCATTTCATATAATCTAAATTTAAGTGATGAACTACCTGCATTAACTGATAATATTTTCATATAAATTCCTCTTTTCTACATAACTATAATAACATAAAATATGTAAAATTTTCAATAAATATTTAATTAACTTGCTATAAATAATATTTTATAATATAATTAAAGTATAAAAAGGAGAAAATATATGAAAAAAAATAAAATACTTGTTACATTTTTAATTATATTTGTTATTATTTCGCTACTTCTTGGAAGTTATATAATTTATAAAGAATACTTTAAAGATAACAAATGTGATGATCCAAAATCAGAAATTAAGGAAAATACTAACTATGTTGTTGATTTAGTAAATGTTAAAAAAGAACCTAAATATGTAGGGACTTGTAATCTTGACCCCAGAAAAGGTAATATTGATATTAAATTACCTAAAATTAATATTGATACTGCCAATGCAAAGAAACTTAATAATTTAATTCAAACTGATTATAAAAAAGAATATGAAATCTCATCTAAAGATGAAACTGATATAGCTTTTATTGATTCTTCATATAAATATGTCGTTAGAAATAATATTATTTTCTTATATGTTGAATCTACTTTAAATAAAGGTTGTGGTACAGGTAGTACAACACATAAAAACTATTATTTTGATATTAAAAATGATAAAATCTTAACAACTGAAGAAGGATTTAAAAAAGCAGGATATTCTTTAGATGATTTAAGAACTGAAGCTTATAAATCATGGAATTATCAATATATATGTGAAAATGGTGAAGTTAAAACTGTTGAAGAAAGTATTTCTCCATGGGATATAACTTTTGATATGTGTGATAAAAATGCATGTGGATGCGGATTAAAAATTATTAATGAAAATCTTTTAATATATTATATTAAAGAATGTGCTTAAAACTTTAAAAAATGCAAAATTAAATTTGCATTTTTTATTTGCAAGTAACAACTAATCTTAAATCATCACTTACACAAGTAAGAAGAATAATAACTCTTTCATCACCTCCTTCAAATATAGAATAATCATCTTTTTTAATTATTTTTTTAGAAACAACTTTATACTTATAAGTATAAAATTTACTTCCAATAATTACCTCATCACCTATTTTAAGTTTATTTAAATTTTTAAAAACATAAATATTATTATGACCTGCTAGTAAAGTTATACCTGTTTTACTATCAAGATCTTTTAAATCTTTATATAACCCTACAACATTTTTATTTAAAATATTATCACTTGTGCCTAACATAATAAATTTATTTATATTATATCTATCTATTTTTATATATCCTATATAATTATTATTTTTTATTAATAAATTATTTTTTATTATTTTAGTTATTTCATAATTTTTACTATTACTATATTTAAAATAATTATATACCGCCATACTACTTAAAATGCTCAACATAACAATTAATACAAGTTTAATTATCTTTATACTTTTTTTCATATAAATTAATACTTAACACTAATAAAGCACTTACTCCTACAAGATAATTTATATTTATAGATTTATTTGTATTAGGCATTTCTATTTTATTATTAACCACTTCAATAGACAAAATTTCACTATTTAATATTTCAAATTCTATTTTTTCATCCTTTTTTATATACCCGTAAGGAGCTTTTAACTCTTTTAAATAATAACTTCCTGCTTTTATATTCTCTATTTTTATAATTCCTTCGTTATTAGTTGTTTCTTTATAAATTAAATTATCATTGTTATCATATATTCCAAATGTAGCATCTTTTAAAAGACTTAAATTATTAGATTTTTTTATTATTTCAAGATTACCTAATATTCTTTCATTTTCTAAATTAAAATCATATATTTTACCATTTTCTTTTATTTCAAAATAATGTTTTGTATTATCTAATTTATAATACTTAGGACTTTCTTTTTCTACAAAATAATACTTTCCAAGTTCCATATTTTCTATTTTTATAATACCTTTATTATTAGTTGTTTCTTCATATAATAGATTATCATTATTATCATAAATCATAATAACAGCATTACTTAAATTTGTTTTAGTATCTTTATCTATTTTATTAATTATTAAAGTTGGCTTTTTAATATTTTTTAAATTATAAATATAATCTTTACTTTCTTCGATAATAACTTCAAAATCATTAGTAAATATATAATTTTCTTTTCCTTTAGTTTGCTTTATTTTATATTTGCCATATTCTAAAGTTTTACTTGCCTTACCATTTTTATTAGTTTTTAATGAAGATATTAAATTATCATTATTATCATAAATATCAAAACAAGCACCTTCTTCACTTACATAATCATAACCACTTCCACCATATAACTTATTTATAATAAGATTACCTTTTATTTTATTATTCTCTATAGTAATAATAGGTTTATTATTTTCTTTTGATATTTCAAAATAATACTTTTTTTCATTTAATTCATATCCTCTTGTAGGAGTTTTTTCTTTTAAATAATAACTTCCGTTTTCTAATGTAATTATTTCTTCTTTAGTTATTTCTATATCTTTTATTAAATTATCATTATTATCATATAAAGATATAATACTCCCTATTAATTTATCATTAAATGTTTTTTCATCCTTATCAATTTTTTTCAAAATTAACTTTCCATCATAAATATTCACATTAACATAAGATTTTTTATAATTATTAACATTTCCTCTTGTTATAACATCTTGAACATTATTGCTTTTAAGAAGATAAAAATCATTACTTACTTCTTGTTTTTCCAAGATAAGTTTTTCTTTCGTTTTCTCAAGCGCTGTTATTTCTAATTTATTATCTTTTTTAATAACTTTAATATTATTAGTTGATTTAATATTAAACTTATATAAAACATTATTTGTATCTTCTAAAGTTATTTTATCTCCCACGAAAAGATTTAATTCTTCACTATCAAAACTTGGTAATATAGAATGATTATAAACAAGAGTTAAAAGTTCACTAACTTCATTAAAATGTAAACTTGCTTTTATTCCGCCATACCTACCTGTTTTAAACGTCCAAGTAACATCAGGTCTTATTGTTCGCCATATTAATACTTGTGTTATTCCATACCATTTTTTTGATGTATGATTATATTTTTCATCTTTATAACCATATCCATAATAAGCAAGTAATTTTATTCTTGTTAATGTGTTTTCATCAATTTTTAGTTTACTTATAATGTCTTTTTCACTTACTATTTTATTATAACTATCGGCTTTACTTTCATTTAAAAAAGGCATATGTGTTGCAGGATCTATACAATAATAAATATAGTTATTAGCAGTAGATTTTATAATCCATCCATTATAATCAAGACTATTATAAGTTACATCTTTAGCAAAAACATTTACCCCACTTAAAGTATATCCATCCATATAAATTTTTCCATCATTTGCAAGTACATTTATATTTATACTAAACAAACTTATTAAAAATATTATTATTTTAAAAATTAATTTTTTCATATTATTTCTCCTTTCAAATTAATTTTGTTTACTAGACTAACACACTAAAAAATGCTTTGCAAACGGCCAAATTTTACTTTTCAAGCACAAAAAAAGACGAATTTTTAAAATTCATCTTAGAGCAATTTTTAAATTTGATACCATGAAATTTATAATATTTTGTCGAAACACTTAATTTACCCTATTTTTAAATTTTTTATTATTTTTCATAAATTTCATATCTATTTGTAGAATTATAATAAAGTTCACTATATTTTACAAGTTTTTTTATTCCTTCATTTATATTAAAACTATACAATGAATCTTCATTTATAAAATATAAATTATTGTTTACTAATTTTATATTATTAATGTCTTTTATATTAAATAAAACCATTTTGTTATCAAATGATTTATTGTAATATATAAAATTATTATCATCATCTAAATAATAATAGTTATTATCATTTACAAATATTTCCTTATAGGTAAATGGTACATCTATTTTTTCTAAAGAAAAGATAAGTTTATTTTCTTTAAAATCATATAAAGGTCTTTTACTAAGTTCTTCACCATCATAATAGAAAGCTTCCGTTGTACTTATTTTTTCTATTTTATTTTTCTTAGGATTTAATCTATATTGAATTAAATTATCAACATCAAATAAATATAATTTATTATCAAAAATACCATTGTTATAGTAGTCATTAGTTATTTTTTTATCAAGTTTTAATGTTTTTACTCTATTATTTGTCATATTAATTATATAAAAACTACTAAATTTATATTTTTCATCATAATTAGGCAAAACATAATACTTACCTACTTTTACTCCTAAATTATTAACATAAGTATCATTTTTAAATATATCTAACATCTGTTGTTTTTTATTATTAAATGTATAAAACCCTTTATATTTCCATATATAAATATATGTATTTTTATTAATATTTTCATGATAAAAAGTAAGATTACCCATATTCTTTTTTACCTCATTATTGATCCAAGAAGAATTAAAATATCCTTTTTCTTGTAAATATGCTGTAAAATCAGTTAACTCATCTTTAAAATAATTATAATGATATATATTATTATCTTTAGAACAAATAATGTTATAAAATTTATTATTTTTTAGAATTGGATAAATACATACTAAATCATCTTTTTCATATACTAAAATATCTTTTATTACTTTTTTAGATTTAGAAAATTTATTATCGTAAGAAAAAGTAAATTTTGTATTTTTATATTCTATATTAAATAAGTAATTATTATTTTTATATACTTCATTTATTTTTATTTTTTCATCATTACTTACTATCACATAATTAATGTCATGTTTTGTTTTAAATATAAATAATACTAATTGTAATAAAAGAAGAACAAGAATTAAAATAATAATTTTTTTTATTAAATCTTTCATATACTTCAACTTCCTAACTATCTAATTAAATTTTATCAAATATTTATTATAAAATAAAGAAAAAGAAGATTATTTTTCAAAACTGTTATCTTCTTTTTCTTTTTTAGCATATTTTTTCTTTTCTCTCATCATATATTCAGTAACATTAGTTTCAATCTCATCAAGTGATCTTTTACTTAAATTAGAAACATAAACAAGTTCTTTTACTGTATCTATGGTTACATTTCCCCAAATCAATCCTGAATATACAGTTAAATCATTAAACATATCTGGTGTTATGGAATATAAGAAATATCCAAATAATACTCTTTTTGTTGCAATAATTAATCTTTTATTAGTAATTACAAAAACATGAGTTGAAATAATATCATAAAAATGATTATTTTTTTGTCCTGCAAAAGCATATAAAACTTTTTCCCCTTGATTTAAATGTTTTTCTACTACTTTTGAATGAGCTTTTAATCTCCATGCAATTGTACCAGGATATCTTTTCTTAAAGGCTAAAACCTTTTCATAAACGCCATTATTCATTATTTAATCACTCCATTTTTTACTAAAAATTCATGTACAGCACTTTCATCAACATACCCACCTATTGTATCAACAAGTTTTCCATCTTTATATAAGAATGTTAATGGTGTTCCCCACTGTTTTTCAGTTAAGTAGCTTTCAGAAGCAGTAAAGTTATTCCAATCTTCACCTTCAAACTTATCTGTATCAATATAATATAATGTTATATTATTGTCTTTAGCAACATTTTTCATAACTGGTTTATATTTTTGACACCAACTACAAGTTTCTCTTCCTATAAATACTATATGATTTCCTTTGCTTTTTATTAATTTTAAATAATTATCAATATCAACCTCTACTAAAGTATTTTCTAAAATATTTTGGTTAATAAATTCATTTGTTAAAGAAAACTTAGAAAAATCACTTGTATAATTATCTTCTTTTCCTTTATTTATAAAGATTAGTTTTTCTGTTTCATCACCACTAAATACTTCTTGACGTTCTTCTGTTGTTAAATTACTTGATATAACATATTTAACTTGAACATTATTTTCACTTGTAAATTCTTTTAATGTTTTTAAAGCATCACTATCTTTATTTCCAATATAGACTACATAGTTACCACTTTCTTTAATTAAATTTTGATATTCATTATAAGAAATTTCTTTAAAATTTTTACTTCCTGCTAAAGATGAAAGAAAAAATAATCCTACGATTAATAAAACTCCAAGTACTACTCCAATTATTATTTTTACACTTTTGTTCATAATTTTTACCTCCATATAAATAGATTATAGCATATATTTTATTTATTTTAAATAGTTTTAATATCCATATTTTCTATAAAAGTGGTTATAATAATGAAGATAAATCAAAATTTTAACTTTTTTTATAAAAAGATATTGACATTTTCATTCTTTTATCATAGAATTAAATATGCCTACAGTTTTTGTAGTTAATTGCAGATGTAGTTTAATGGTAGAACCTCAGCCTTCCAAGCTGACTACGTGGGTTCGATTCCCATCATCTGCTCCAAATTGATATTTGATCGAACTATATAGTTCGATTTTTTTTATGAATAAATTTTAAATATATATTTATTATTTACTAATTAAATAATAAAGGTACATTGCCATATATTATTATTCTTAATATTCCAACGACTATTAAATGTAATGGATAGTATAAATAGAAAAACCACTTCATCCAGTTTAACTTTCCCTTTTCTCCATTGTAATTTTTTAATAAAGGATATACTAATACTACCGCTAATGTAATTAATCCATAAGCCTTATTTACAAATAAGAATGAAACAATTGCATAAATTAAAACCCAAAAACTCATGCTTAACATTTGTTTTTTTAAATTGCCTCTATTTTCATACATAGATAAAATTGCCATTACTGCTATAGAACTCCAGTCTGCAGAAAAAGTAATAACATTTATTAAAATAATTAATATCCACTTTTGCCAATTTTTTAAATTGTTTTTACCATTTACAATATAAAGAGCAACTACCGACCAAGCAAGTGACCACATAATGCTTGTTTGATTAAATATATTTCCTGTAGAAAATGGTATATAGTTTATTCCAAAAGCAAAACAATATGCAAAATGAGATATTATTGCAAAGATAAATAATCTTAAAATATATTTTTTTAAATTTTTTGTATAATAAAATCCTTCACAAATAAAGAAAAACATAATTGGTGCCGTTAATCTACCAATTATATGCAAAATAATTGAAATTATATTATTTTGCATACCTGGATAGATTAGATCTGCGATATGATCTATTGTCATTGCTATTATTGCTATTAGTTTTAAATGATTAGAATTAAGTTTTTTCATATATTATCCTCTTTTTAAATTTAATTTTTTAAAAAAACAACAAAGTTTAATTGTTGTTTTATTCATCAAAGAAATCATCGAAGAACTGATCATCACTTATACCTTTTGTATAATTTACAAATGGTTCTTCGTTAAGTTTTATATCTTTATTATCTTCAGGTTTAGATGTTTGTTTTTCTTCATTAAATTCTTTTTCTTTATTACTGATTGGTTCAATTTCAATAATTTGTTTTTCAGGAGAAAGTGCATTCTTTGCTTTTTGTTCTTTTTCAAGTTTTTCTTCTTCCTCAAGTTCTGCAATCTTTTCATCAATTTTTTTAACTAATTCATCAACATTAAAACTTTCTTTAGGAACAGATGGCTTTTGTTCCATAAATGGATTATTTATCATTCCTCCAAATGGATTTGATGAAGAACCATCTAACATTCCCATAAATTTATTCTTTTGTTGTTCTTGAACAAAACTTTTTAAATCAAAAGTATGAATTGGTTTTTTTGTTCTTGTTACAAATTCATCAGCAGGATATTTAGCTGTACCCCAATCAATTTTCCAATTTGGTTTAAGTTTTGTTTTAAATGGTCTTGTTCTTGTTTTTATAACAATAGCTTCGTTTTCTTTCATAAGTTGAAGTTCACTTACTGTAATAAGTGGTGTTGATGCTGTTTTATCATCTTTTTTAGATTTTTTCTCACCACATAATTTACTTATTTCTTCAAGAGCGGCAAGTTCTGTTGTTAATAAATAAACTAAATTGTTGCAGTTACTTCTTATTGTTTGTGCAACTTCTTTACCATATGTAGCTTCAAGTCCTGCGAAGTTTTGAATAATCATTGTAAGTCTAATATGTCTTGAACGAGCTGCTGCAACCATAGTTGTAATATCTTTTAAAGGTGGCATGTTTTGGAACTCATCAAGAATAAAGTTTGTTCTAATTGGAAGTGCTCCAGTTGGAGATTCTTGTGCTGTACCTATTAATGTTTCATAACATTGTTTTACAAATATTGTAGCAAGAGCATGATATGTTTTCTTTTCATCTTGAATAATCATAAATACCGCTGTTTTTTCTTTTCCTATTTTAGTCATATCAAAGTCACTTGTTGCTAACATTTCACTTAAATTTTCACGTGAAGCAAATAATCTTATTTTTTGTTTAAATGTTGATAAAATACTAGCTTTTGTTTCTTCTGCTGCCATAACTGTACCTGAAGCACAAGTATAAGCAGCACTAGCAGGATCTTTACTATTAAAATACTCTTTTATATAAGAACTTCTTGCTCCAAATTTTTCTTCACCAATTGTTGTCATAACAGAAATACTATTAATATTTACTTCTTCTTCCTTAGCATCTTCAAATAAACCTAAAGCAAGCCCTGCAAAATAATCGGCAGATGTTTTTTCCCAGAAGGCATCTTTATTTCCACCTTCTTCATAAAGAATATTACTTGCAACGTCATCTAGAAGTTCCATTGCTTTATCAGTATTTCCTTCTTTATAAAGTCTATATGGAAGAGCAAGAGGATTCCAACAATTACCTCTTTGTGGATCACGGAAATTTAAAACAATTATATTATATCCTAGAGCCTTTAATAGACCTGCATGTTCTTTATAAATTTCTGCTTTAGGATCTGTTATAATCATTGATTCACCATTTTTAGCTAATATTTTAACCATTGGATGAACTATGTCTTGAGTTTTACCTGCACCAGTTGATCCTATTACAATGTTATGGCTATCTCCATTATCAACCCATATATTTTTACCATCATTTATTAAAGGTATCCCTGAAGCATTATAAACTTCATCTTTAATAACTATTTTAGATAGTTTTTCTTTCATTTCTTTATCTGTACACCATCTTGAATATCCTTTATCATCTTTTTCTCCTGAAGATAACCCAAAACCTTTTTCTGTTTCAAAAAAGTATGATTTTACACCTGTAAATATTACAATGACAACTCCAATATAAAATATAATTGTTGCTGCTAAATATTTAAATGTAAATGCAGGAAAAGGGTTAAATCCCCAAAAAGTTCCCATAGGTTTATTACTTCCTGCTGGAGGATTTCCTGCTAAAGTTGCTATATTAAGTACTGCTATTGCTACTATATACAATAAAATAATAGCAAATAGAAAAAATATTAACCAATCTTGTGGTTTTGCTTTAAATTTTAGTTTCATGATTTCACCCTCATTTAATAATTAATCTATTATATATTTTATCAAATAACTTATTTAAAGTCTATAAATTAAAATTATTTTATGAAAAAAGTGAATAAATCTATTCACTAATTTTTTTAAAATAATTATATTTTAATGTTAAATCGTTTTTCTTAGCTATTTCATTAATTAAAATATTTTTTCTTTCCAATTCTTCTTTACTAATATATTTTTTGTTTGTAACTTCTCCACCCTCAACATAAACATTTCCATCATACCAAGAGTAATCACTAAATACTACAATTGGATCATAGTTATTTGCTAAAGCATCTTTCCCTAAATAATAGTTAGAATTATACTCAATTCCAAATAAATTTAACACAGTTGGTAAAATATTTAATTGTGATGTTACCTTATTAATAATTTTTTTAGTATTACCATTATCATAGATAAAAAATGGTGTTTTATTAATTAAATTATTTGAAGTATTTTTATATTTGTCAAGAATCGTTTGATCTTCTAATGTATATAAATAATGATCAGCAAATACTACTAAAACAGTATTATCTAAAAGCTTGTTTTCTTTTAGTTTTTCTAGTAATAATGATACAAAATAATCTGTTTCTTTAGCTTGTCTTCTTACACATTCTTCTTCACTCATTTGTCTAAATGGTACTTCATTATCTTTATTATCTTCTTCATAAAGTATCTTACATACTCCTCTTGTATTATCAAATGGCAAATGTGGTGAATAAGTAATTATATAATCAACAAATAAATTTTCAGTATTAAACATAAGATTAGAATATTCTTCATTTAAAATGAGTTCTCTATCTAGTGTATTTTCTCCATCTGTATATTTATACATATCTATTAATCCATAATAATTATCATAATTCCAATTTTTATAATTTATTCCTCTTGAATAATACTCCTTTTTATTCATATGAAAAGCATTAACACTATAATTTAATGATTTAAACATATTAGGAAGAGAATATGGAAATGAGTTATTATTAAATGAATAAGCATTTCTATTATAAGAATAAGGTACAATAAAACCTGTATTAACAGCAAACTCACTATTAAAAGTCGAACCTCCACCAGTATAGAAAGAATAATGGTTAGTAAAATTAATACTGTTATTTAACATATTATATAAAGTTGGTGTATCTTGTTTTGTAATTAACCAATTATCCATACCTTCAAGTTGTAAAAATATTACATTTTTGCCTTTAAATTTACCTGTATAACTATTTTTTATACTTTTTATATCTTTATTATATTCTTCTTCTAAAAATTTTAAATCATCATCATTTTTTTCTTCAACTTTTATAAAAGTTATATAAAAATTTCTAAAAGTATATTCATATAAACCACTAAGTCTCATACTTTTATTATTATCATTATATAATTCATAAATATTTCTAGGATTCTTCCATGTACTCCATACTAAAGTATCGTTTGTAAATCCCAAAAGAAATGGTAATATTGTATGAATAATTATAAAAGTTATAAAAACTTTAATTAAATTTTTTGTATTTTTATTAGAATCTTTGATACTTTTATAACCTAAAACTATTAAACCTATTATAATTATAAAAAAGATATACACCAAAATATTACAGTTTTTTAAAGCTGACCAAAAATATGGGGAACCCTCACTTACTGAATCAAGTAAATTAAAACTAAAATAATTTGATGTCATTGAATAATAAACATTGTTAACTAAATACATAATTAAAAATAAAATACTAAAAAATAAATAACTTATTTTACTAACTTTTTTATTTGTATTTAATACTATTCCTAAAAATAAATATATATATAACAATGTAAACATATTAGGAAAAGGTCTATAAACTTTATAAAACCCTATTGAATTACCAAACATTCTTGTTACTACATCCATTACTATAAAAGGAAGCGCCATATATATTATATTTTTATTTTTTATAATTAAGTTTTTTAATAAATTTAAATATTTTAATAAAAATTTTTTTACTTCTTTCATTTTTCTCACCGTACTTAAGATTATACCATTTTTTATTAATAAAGACAAATAGAAAAAAACATGAAAAATAAATTTTATTATCACCAATTTGAATATATAGAAAAAAAGAAACTACCGACTTGAGCCATATAGGTACTCAAGCATTTGGTAGTTTCTCTACTAAAAAATTAACATATTTAATTTAATATGTCAAGAAATAACAATTTAACCTAGCTAATAGACAAAAACTATTTAAGCAAATAGTCTTCTCCTTTTTGTATTTCTGTAAAAGATAAATCTTTAAAATTTTGTTGTCTTAATACTTCATATACTGCAATAGCAACAGAGTTTGAAACATTTAAACATCTTACATTAGAACTCATAGGTATTCTTACACAAGTATCTAAATTATCTTTTAATATTTCAAGAGGTATTCCAGTTGATTCTTTACCAAATATTAAATATATATTATCAGTAGTGTTTGAAAAGTCAAATTTTGTATGATCCTTTTTACCATATCTTGTAAAGAAATAATATTTTCCTGGATTTTTACTTTTAAAATCTTCATAATCAATATATTTTTCATAATTTAATTTATCCAAGTAATTAACTCCATATCTTTTTAAACTATTATCATTTAAAACAAAACCAAGTGGTTCAATTAAATGAAGTTTAGCATTTGTTGCCACACATGTTCTCATTATATTACCTGTATTTTGTGGCATTTCTGGTTCATATAATACTATATTTATCATTTTTCATCTTTTCCTTCTAAAGTTTTATATTCATTATATCTATTTATTGCATTTTTCTTATTTTGTTCTAGTAAAGATATTTTTTCTTCTTCATTTATAGAATATCTATTTTCTCTATTAAATATCTCGTTATATTTAGTAAAATCTGCTTTACTATCAAGAGTAAACTTTTCTGTTTCGGGATTATATCTAAATAATGGAAAATAGCCACTTTCTGTTACTAGTTTTTCTTCTTCAATAGCTGATTTCATACCAGATTTTATACCATGGGCAATACAAGGAGCATAACATATTATAATTGATGGTCCATTATATGAAGCAGCTTCATTAAAGGCTTTTATTGTTTGCATATAATTTGCTCCTAAAGACACTGTTGCAACATATACATTTTTATAATTCAAAGCCATTTTTGCTAAATCTTTTTTAGCTGTTTTTTTCCCTGAACTTGCAAACTTAGCAGTTGCTCCCATTCTTGTTGATTTAGAAGATTGCCCACCTGTATTAGAATAAACTTCTGTATCTAAAACTAATATATTAACGTTTTCATTATTAGCTAAAACATGATCAATTCCACCATAACCAATATCATAAGCCCAACCATCACCACCAACGATGAAAATAGTTTTTTCTTTTATATATTTTTTTAAAGGTATTATCTCTTTAAAATCTTCATAATCTAAATTATTATATACTTCTTCTGCAACTTCTTTAGAATATGATTTTAAATATTTATCTATTAATTTTTTATTTTTACTATTAACCTTATTTTTATATTCTTTAAATACTCTTTTAACTTTTTCATGCATAAAGTCTTCCCCTACACGAATACCATAACCAAATTCAGCATTATCCTCAAATAATGAATTAACCCAAGGTACAGTATAAGGCATACTTGGAATACTAGCACCATATATTGATGAACAACCTGTTGCATTAGCAATCATTAAATCATCTCCAAAAAGTTGTGATAAAAGTTTTAAATAAGGTGTTTCACCACATCCTGCACATGCTCCACTAAATTCAAACTTAGGTTTAACAAATTGACTTCCTTTTATTGTTGTTTTAGGTAAAACATGTTTTTCACTAACTGTTTGTAAATAATTATATCTTTCCATTTCTTTTTGTCTAGCTTCAAGATTTTGTTTTTTTAATGTTATAGCCTTAGTTGGGCATACCATACTACATAAAGAACATCCTGTACAATCAGGAACTGATATTCCTATTGTAAAGCTTAAATCATTATCTTTAATTTTAGCATCTTTTAAGTGTTCTTTAACTGAAAGTGGACTTTTTTCTATTTCTTCCTTATCAAGTAAATATGGTCTTACTACAGCATGAGGACAAACTAGACTACACATATTACACATTATACATTTATCTTTATCATAAGAAGGAATAATATTAGATAATCCCCTTTTTTCTAAAGCTGATGTTCCCCCTTCAAATACTCCATCTATATTAGAATTAAAATCACTAACTTTTATTAAATCACATCTTGCATGTTCCAATTTAGAATATAAAGTATTGTTCACTTTTTCCATATTTATTTTTGATGTTAATAAAGATATATCCACCTTTTTTAAAGAAGTAAGAGAAGAACTAAGAGCATTAATATTACTATTAACAACATCAATACCTTTTTTACTAAAATTAATTTTAATAAGATGTTTCATCTCTTTTTTTACAAGTGACATATCAACTTCACCCATTAAATTTAATATAGCCATTTCCATTATCATACTTATTTTATTAGGTATATTATTTTCATAAGCTATTTTATTTGCATTAATTATATAAAAATTAATCTTTTTTTCTTTTAGTTTATTAATTACTTCAACTGGCAATACTTCATTTAAATTATTTATATCTTTTTCTGTGTTAAGTAAAAATATTCCATTTTCTTTAATATTATTTAAAACATCATATTTTTTAAGGTAAGTATCTTTAGAACATACAACCATATATGGATTTGTAACATAATATGGACTATTTATTACTTCTTTACTAAATCTTAAATGTGATTTAGTAACACCGCCCGATTTTTTACTATCATATTCAAAATATCCTTGAACATAAGAAGGTGTTTTTTCTCCAATTAAAGTTAAAATATTTTTACTAGTTGTTACCATTCCATCAGATCCATAACCATATATTAATATTTCTTTACTTGTATTTTTAAAGTTTCTGGTTGTAGGAGTAAGTGAAATATTATTAACGTCATCGTTTATTCCGATAGTAAATGTTTTTAAAATTTTATTATCTAAATATTTATAAACAGCATCAATATCATTTTTAGTTGTATTTTTACTTGAAAGACCATATCTTCCTCCTACAACTTCTATTTTTAAGTTATGTTTTTTTATAATTTCTACAACATCTAAATATAATGGTTCCCCACTTGCAGCAGCTTCTTTAGTTCGATCAAGAACGGCTATTTTTCTTACTGATTTAGGTAAAACATTCAAAAAATATTTACTTGAAAATGGTCTATATAAATGAACTTCAATTAAACCAAGTCCTTTTTCTTCTTTAATTACTTCTTTTACTGTTTCACAAACACTACCCATTGCTACAATTACTTTTTTAGCATTTTTATCTCCATAGTAATTAAATGGTTTATAATTAGTATTTATTTTTTTATTTATCTTTTCCATATAATCATTTACAATATCAGGCAATTTTTCATAATACTTATTTCTTGCTTCAACGGCTTCAAAATATACCATATCACCTTGATTTGTTCCTCTTGTTGTAGGATTATCTATATCAAGAGAATTTTTTCTAAAGTTTTCTAATGCCTTATAATCAATTAATTCTTTAAATATTTCATTATCGATAACATTTATCTTATTATATTCATGACTTGTTCTAAATCCATCAAAAAAATTAACAAATGGTATTCTACCTTTAATTGATGATAAATAACTTACTCCCGTTAAATCCATAACTTGTTGTACACTACTAGAAGAAAAAATAGCAAATCCTGTTGGTCTTGTACTATAAATATCACTATGATCTCCCATAATAGATAAAGCATGTGTAGCAACAGTTCTTGCTGCAACATTAATAACACAAGGTAAAAGTTCTCCTGCAATTTTATACATATTAGGTATCATAAGAAGAAGTCCTTGACTTGCTGTATATGTTGTAGCTAAAACACCATTTTGTAAAAGACCATGTACCATTCCTATAGCACCTGCTTCACTTTGCATTTCAACTACTTTTACAACATCCCCAAACATATTAGTTTTACCGCTTGCACTATACTCATCAACTTTTTCAGCCATAGTGGAAGCTGGGGTTATTGGGTATATTCCTGCTACTTCTGTAAAATTATAAGATACATAACTACACGCACTATTTCCATCCATTATTTTTTGTTCCATAAAACACATCCTTTCAAGTTTTTATTCATATTAATTATACAATAAATAAAAGAAAAATAAAATATTTTATCTTTACTAGTTAAAAATATTATAAACAAAATTGTTAACTTCATAATATATATTAGATAAAATAATTTAAAGTAAAAAATACTTCATATATTTTATCCTCGTTACTTAAATTCATTATTATTCACGTATAATAATTAAAAATACATGTTTTGAAACATTCCCCAAGCATACTTTAATTATTTTTATCAAAAAACATCATTAACATTTTAGTGATGTTTTTCTTCTTACTTGAATATTATTTAAAGAGGAAAAAGAATATGAAAAATTTTATAAAAGGTTTTTTTGTAGGTATAGCTAATATCACCCCAGGAATAAGTGGAAGTGCCCTACTTGTAAGTTTAAACTTATATGAAAAATGTATAAATTCCATAAGTAATATTTTTAAAGATTTTAAATCTAACTTTAAATTTTTATTTCCTATTGCTATTGGAGTACTTTTTGGAACATTTTTATTTAGTAATGTTATTTTTTATTTTTATAATAACTACAATGTTATAACAACTCTTGTTTTTATAGGGTTTATTTTCGGTACCATTCCTTCTTTATTTAAAGAAGCTTCTAAAAAAGGATTTAAAAAAAGATATATTTTAATATTTATATTTACCTTTTTTATAGGAATACTCTTTTTAAAATGTAAAACGAATAACGTTGTTACAAATATAAACATTATCTACCTTTTAATAATAGGGTTTATCATAGGGTGTTCTATGATAATCCCAGGGATAAGTTCTACTGTTATTCTTAGTATATTAGGTTTTTATAATATTTATTTAATTAGTATTAATACTTTAAATATAAATTATTTAATTCCTATTTTTATCGGTATAGCACTTTCTATTTTTTTACTATCAAAATTAATTAATTTTCTATTAAATAAATATTTTGGTTATACTTACTTTGCTATACTTGGTTTTGTTATATCTACAATCCCAGGTTTAATAAACTATAAAATTATTCTTAATAATGATTTAATAATTGGACTTATTTTAAGTATTGTTGCTTTTATTATAACTAATAATCAATTAAAAAAACAAAACTAAAAGTTTTGTTTAAGTAAATTATTTAATTCTACAGCATATTCTAAAGGTAATTCTTCTCTAAACTTTTCAGCAAACCCAAGAACAATAAGTTCAATTGCTTTTTCTTTAGGAATACCTCTTGATTCAAGATAAAAAAGTTTATCTTCACTTATTCTTGATACAGTTGCTTCATGTTCAATAAAAGATAATTTATTTTTTACAATATTATTTGGGAATGTATCACTTTTTGATAAATCATCTAAGATTAAGGTATCACATTTTACAATAGAATTACTATTAGTTGCATTTTTATCTATATATACCTTGCCTCTGTAATTAGCAGCACCTCCTAAACTTGCAATACTTTTCGAAATAATATTACTAGTTGTATTTTTCCCTAAATGTATCATTTTAGCACCAGTATCTTGTTCTTGATTATTTTTAGCAACACTTATTGTAATACAAGTACCACTTGCGTTATCTCCTTTTAAAACACAACAAGGATATTTCATTGTTTTATATGATCCAATATTACCATCAATCCATTCCATTTTACCAGAAGTTTCTACCAAAGCTCTTTTTGTTACTAAATTATAAACATTACCACTCCAATTTTGAATTGTAGAATAACGACATGTACTATTTTTTCCTACATATATTTCAACAACAGCAGCATGTAAATTACTTGATGTATAATTTCTTGCCGTACATCCTTCAATATAATGAAGACTACTGTTATCATCAACTACTATTAAAGTTCTTTCAAATTGTCCTAAATTTCTACTACTAATTCTAAAATAACTTTGAAGTGGTCTATCTAAAGTAGTATTTTTAGGAATATAAATAAAACTTCCTCCTGAAAAACAACTACAATTTAAGGCTGTAAATTTATTTTCATCAGGTTTTACAATTTTAGAAAAGTATTTCTTAACAAGTTCGGGATATTTTTTAAAAGCATCTTCGATTGAAGTAAATATAACTTTTTTTTCTTCAAGTTCTTTTATCATATTATGATATATTACTTCACTTTCATATTGAACTCCCATTCCATCAAGATTTTTTTCACTTTCAATTACTCCAAGTGTATCAAATTCATTTGTTATATTTTTATCTATACTTTCCCATGATGAATTAATTTTATTATCATTTGAAGCATAATATATTATTTTATCAAAATCAATATCTAATGAAGGTCCAAAAGAAGGTAAAGGCATATTTTTAAACGTTTCATAACTTTTTAATCTAAAATCTAATACATCTTCTGTTTCCTGTTTTAATTTAGAAATAGTTTTTATCTTATCAACACTTAATCCTTCGATAACCATAAAACTTCCTCCTAACCAAGAATTATTATACATTATTTTATAAAAAATATAAATAAATTTTAACATTTTATTTATACTTATATAAAATAAAAAGAACTACATAGCTCTTTTAAATAATTTTTCTAATTCATATTTTGAATAACTTATAATTGTAGGTCTTCCATGAGGACAAGTAAAAGGATTTTCTGTTTCTCTTAATCTTTCTATTAAGACTCTAAGCTCATCTAAACTAACATATTCATTAGCTTTAATACTCATTTTACATGCAAGAGTCGTTGATATTTTTTCATTAAATTTTTCTATTGAAAAATCTTCTTCATGAATAATAACTTCCATTATTTTATATAAACTTTCTTCTTCATATCCTTTTTTAATCCATGTTGGATGACTTCTTATTATAAGGGTATTACTACCAAATTCTTCATAATTTATATGTAATCTATCTAATATATTAAAATGTTCTTTTAAAATAATATATTCATTACTAGGAAATTCTAATTTTATTGGAATAAGTAAATCTGTAGTAAGATTAGAATCTTCCCCTAGTTTTTTCATATAATATTCATAATTAATTCTTTCGTTAACAGCATGTTGATCCATTATATATAAACCATCTTCATTTTCACCAACAATATATGTTCCGTGAATTAAACATTTTGGTTCAATCATTTTAAATTTTTCATGATGTTGTTTTTCTTTCTCATTGTAAGGTGTTTCTTCTTCTTTTATATAATTAAAATCTTCATTAAAATCAAAATTTAATGTTTCAAACTGAGGTTTTATTTCTTTTTGTTCTAAATCAACGAAATTTAAATTTTTATTTACTGTTGATACTTCATTAACATTAGAAATAGGTCTATCTTCATATTTAACTTCTGGAATTAATAAAAGTTTTTCTAAACACGAAGAAACAGTATTAGATATTAAAGTAATTAATTCTTCTTTTTTAGAAAATTTTATATCCATTTTAGTTGGATGAACATTAACATCTATTAAAAATGGATCACAATCAATATTTAAAACTACAATTGGGTATCTATCTTTAGGAAGATATGTATGGTAACTATCAATAATTGCTTTATTAACATCATAGTTTTTTATGCATCTATTGTTAACTAAAATAGTTATACTATTTCTACTTGATCTATTAACTTCAGGATATGAAATATATCCTTTTATTTCATAATCATCATTACTATTTTCTACTTTAGCCATCTTTTTAGTAACACTAAGACCATAAATACTATTAATTACTTTAAGTAAATTACCACTTCCATCTGTATTTAATAAAACCTTAGAGTCGTTTTCTAACACAAACTTTACATTAGGATAAGATAAAGCCATTTTATTTACATAATCAACAATATTAGCAAGTTCACTATATAAACTTCTTAAATATTTAAGCCTTGCAGGTGTATTATAGAAAATATCACTTACAGAAATTGATGTACCTTTTCTTAAGTCACTTTCTTTAACACTTTCAATTATTCCTCCGTTAACAACTACTTCTGTTCCTGTTTCACCAGTTGATGTTTTTATAACCATTTTAGATACACTGGCAATTGATGGGAGTGCTTCACCTCTAAAACCTAATGTATTTATGTTAAATAAATCATCATCATCATAAATTTTACTTGTTGCATGGCGAAGTAAACATGTTGTAGCATCATTTTTATCCATTCCACATCCATTATCTGTAACCTTAATTTCCTTTAAGCCAGATTCTGTTAATTCTATTTTTATCTCACTTGCTTTAGCATCAATTGCATTTTCTACTAGTTCTTTTACAATATTCATAAGCCTTTCTACAACTTCACCAGCAGCAATTTTGTTAGAAAGGTTTATATCCATTACTTTTATAACACTCATACCATCACCTACAATAATTTACTTCAATGTCTTTATAATTATCGTTTATTAAAACAGTTTCCACTACTTTATTTCCATATACATTATCACTATCATCAATTACAAGTTCCCCTTCACAATAAAAATAAACACAGTAAACTTCCTCATTTGAAGATTTTAATTTTTCTTTTAATTTTGTTTTCATTTCTTCTGTAATACTATCATCACTTATTTTATCTATACTAGAAAGTCTATCTTTTTTATTAAAATAAGTTATATAACTATTTTCTATATTATTACATGTATTTTTATTAAATGAAATTTTTTTAGCAAGATATACTTTATTATTATCATTTGTATAACTATACTTAATTGTATTATTTAAATACTTATCACTATTAGCTACCCTATAATTATTAAACTCATCTATTAAAGTAGCTCTTAAAATATTTCTTTCTTTATTTTTAGCATCAATTCTATATCTACTTATAGACATTCCTACAACTGTTGATAATAAAGCAAGTACAACCACAACAGCAAGTAATTCTATTATTGTAAATCCTTTTTTATTTTTCATAAGTTACCTCTTTTCTATATATAATTATATCATGGCAAAAGGATTTCATAAATAAAAACTTTTAAAATTTATTTTTTAACTAACCTTTTAATAAATTTTTCACATAAAATACTTCATCTACTAGTTGTTTATTATTTTTTTCATCATTAAAGAAATAATCATATCTAAAAAGAGAAAATCCTTTATAATTATAAGTATTTCTACTTACAATTATTTGTTTAGTAATAATATCACTATTATTAATCCATTCATTTATCCCATCTTTAGCGTATCTATCTTCTAAGCCTGCTTTATATAAAGCTAAAGCAACATAAAACTTTATACTTGTATCTTTTACTAAACTGCTCCAAGAGTTAACTGTACTTGTAAAAGGAAGACTTGTATTATTAAATCCATAATAAATCTGGGGCATAATAAAATCAATTATTTTATTTTCGATTAAATAATTAATATCTAAATATTCATCATTATAATTGTTATTCATATTACCAGATGGACTTATACCAAATAAAACATCTTTTTTTATCTCTTTTATTTTTTCATAAGTTTTTGTTATTAATTTATTTATATTATCTCTTCTAAAATCTTCTAAAGACTTTGTACCACCTTGTGTTTTATATAACTCATAATCTTTTAAATCACATGTTTTACTCGGATAAAAATAATCATCATATAAAATACCATCAACATTATAATTTTCTACAATTTCTAAAACACCATTTACTATTAAATCTAATACTTCATCCTTCGCAGGATTAAAATATATTCCCTCTTTTATTTCAACATTTGAAGTATTTAAATATTTATAAACAACGTTATTTTCACTTATACTAGAAATATCATTATTACTTCTTATACGATAAGGATTTATCCATGCAATTAATTTAATATTATTTTCATGAGATTTTTTAATAAAATAATCAAGTAAATCTAAATTTAATTTATCATCTTCATTATTTACTATCTTTAAAGAAGGACTATATATTTTAGAGTTATATATCGCATCACTAAATGCTCTTACTTGAAGTATTATGCCATTAAAATTACTATTTTTTATATTTAATACTATTTTATCTATTTCTTCTTTTAAACTATTTTCATCTTTTCCTTTTAAATAACTATAGTCAATATATGATATAAACATATATCTATCTTCTTCAAAATTATTTGTTATATTATTATCTTCTTTTTTATTCATATAATAAAACATATACATTCCTACAAGTAAAACTAAAGTAATTATTAATATCTTTTTCATTTTTTAAACCTTTCTTTTAAATAATCTTTTTCTAATATATATTTGTTCTTATTTTTTAACATATGTCTTTTATCTCTATACATATAACTTTTATCATTAATAACTTTTATTTTTTTAAAATTATAATCATTAAGGTATCTTTCAAGTAAAAACTTATTAAATAAATAATCTTGTCTTTTTAAATATAAAGTAATTTCTATTATTAAAAAGGTACTCATCATTATTAAATTAATATTTTTATAACTAATTAAAAGAAAAACAAGTACTAAATACGACAATATTATTATTAACTTATTACTTTTTTTATAGGGAAAAATATACTCTAGTAATACATTTAATATCTTTCCTCCATCTAAGGGATAAATTGGAAGTAAATTAAAAAAAAGAAGTGTATAATGATATGTCTTAAAAAGTAAATAGTTTCTAAATGATAAAATACTATTTTTATAAAGAATTGTTATGATTATAAAAAATAATATTTGAAAAAATGGACCACTTATTAAAATTAATAATTCTTCTTTTAAAGGTCTATTTATTTTTTCATTAAACTTTACACATCCTCCATAAGGATAGATTGATATTTTATCTATATTCCATTTAAAAAGTAAAGCCATAAGTAAATGACCAAACTCATGAATTATAATAATTAAAAATATTATTAGGAAATCTTTATACATTCCTGTTAATGCTACTACAATAGATAAAAGAATTGTTAAGGGGTGAATATATATTTTTTTAAATAAAGTCATTATATTTTAAATACTTTCCATCTTTTTCAAATACTAAATATAAATAAGATCCATTACTACTTCCTAAGAATTCTCCTTTACTTACATAATCATATAAATTAACATTTAAACTAGAAATATTCCCATAAGTTACACAAACACCATCTACTTGTTCTACAATAACTGTTTTGCCATAATCTTCATTTTCTCCAACAAAAACAACTACACCACTTTCAATTAAAGGAATATAATAATCGTTATCTACTTCTAGTTTATAACCATTTTTATAAATACTTATGTCTTTATAAACAAACTTTTCATTAAATACGCTTGTAATATTATTATTCTTTTTTGTTTCAAATGGTAAGATATTTCCTATATATTTTTCATATAAATTATTTAATTTAGCAAAAGATAAATCATTTTTTAATAAAAAACTATTTATTAAATTTTTGTTATTCTTATCATATTTTACTACAATTAAACAAACTAAAAGAATTATTAAACATATAAATATTTTAGAAAATAAATTCTTAATAAAACTTTTAAATGTTTTTTGTTCTTCATTCTTACTTAAAAATTTAGTTACACTTTTATATTCATTCATAATATTTTCCTTTCTAATTAAATATATGAAGAATATAAAAATATTTAATATTTTTTGTAATACTTTTTACGACAAAATATTATAATGTATATAAAGTTAATTATTAAAGAAGATAAATATTTATTTAAAAATATATTTAAACTATATGAATATTTATTTACAATAACAACATATAAAAATAAAGATAAATCATAAATAAAAATAATAATTAAAAAAGTAAATAAGATTTTAATAATAGATATATTTTTATTAAATATATTTTTTATTATTAAAGATATAATAAAAAATAAAACTGTATTTATAAAAGTACTTGAATAAATAAGATCATATATAAATCCTAGAATAATGGATAATATAAGATAATTATTTTTATTTTTTATAAGAAAATATAATATTATTAAAGATGATAAAGTAAACATAGGATATAATAAGTTAATATTTATATATAAGTTAAAAGTAATGTCCAAGTAAAAAGTAAATAAAAGAAAAAGAAATACTTTCATAAATTATTACCTAAAATACTTACATAATTTATTTCATTGAAATTAACATTACTTTTTACATATATAATTTTACTTGTATTATATTTGTTCTCTTCTATTTTTGTTACTTTACCTATTAGTATGTCACTAGGAAACACCCCATACCCGGTTGTTAAAACATCACTATTTAAAGATATATCTTGGTAATTAGTTATACCTTCAAGTAAAAATAAATTATCTTTATAAGATGTTATTGTACCATAAAGATATGTGTTATCTTTTTTTATTTTAACTGATATTTTATTATCATTCGAAGTAGTAATTAGTTTTACAATTGAATAGTTTTTATATACTTTATCTATTATTCCAATTAAACCATTACTATTTACAACAGCCATATTTTCTTTTAAATTAAAATCAAGTCCTTTATCTATTGTAAAATTATTAAAAAAATATAATTTATTTCTTTCTATTACTGTAGAATTAATAATATTATAAGAAGAATATATATTTTTAAGTTCAAGTAAATTTTTTAATTCATTAATATTAGAAAGTAAACTATTATTTTGACTTTCTTTTATTTTTAATATTTCAAGATTTTCTTTTAATATTTTATTTTCTTTATTTAACTTTTTAGAAGATTTAAAATTATCACATGTATTTTTTATAAATAAATATGGATAAGAAAAATAATAATTAATCTTAGCTAAAGGAACATAATTTTTTAGTAAAGAAAAAGAAAGAAAAGATATGATTAATAAAGAAATGATTATTTTAAGATAATTATTTTTTTTATACTTTTTCATAAATCTTCCTTTCTAAGTTATTATTTTCATAAAAACTATAATAACTATTGCTACCAAATATTATATGATCTACGATAGGTATTTTTTGAATTTTGCCTATTTCTAATAAAGAAGATGTTAAAACAATATCATCAGTACTGGGATTTGGATTCCCACTTGGATGATTATGCATACATATAATTGAGGATGCTGAAAGAAGGTATGCCTCCTTAAATATTTCTCTTGGATGAACAAGTGACTTATTAACTGTTCCCATAAACAATAACTTCCTTTCTATTAATTCTTTTTTTTCATTTAAATATAAACAATAAAAATATTCTTGTTTTTTATCTAAAAATAAATGTTTATTGTTTTCGTATATTATTTTAGAATTATTATATTTAGTTTTAGAATCATTAATATTATTTATAAATATTCTTTTACCTAGTTCTACTGTAGCAAGTAATTCTACTGCTTTAGCAGTACCTATTCCTTTTATTTTAGTAAGTATTTCTTTATTAGTGTTTTTTAAATTATAAATTGATCCTAGTTCTTTTAAAAGTCTTTTAGATAATTCATATACACTTTCACCTTTAGTGCCTGTTTTTAAAATAATTGATAATAATTCAATATTTGATAAAGTTTCACTTCCATATGTAACTAATCTTTCTCTAGGTCTTTCTAAAGGTGGAATATCTTTAATTGTTAGAGTCATTTTGTAATATAATTTCCTTATAATTAGATATAATTATTTTTTCTATAGTAAATAAATCATTAGCATTAGAACTTATCTTAGCTACTTTATCATATTCATTTAAAAGATTAATAAATGTCTTATCATTAATATACTTTACAACAACCTTAGATTTAAATTTTTTATCTTCATAAGATGTTTTTATATATTCTGCAGTATCTTTATTTCTAGTTATACCTCCATATAAATAATAAGTATCATTTTCTAATAAACATAGATAACTTTCATATGAATTAATACTAGTCAAATTATCTTTCGAAGAAGCACTTGCTATTTCAATAAAATAAACTTTTTCTCCTTCATTAAAAGTTTTTAAAGTATTAGAATTATCATAATTAGAAAAAATAACTTTTCCAAATAAAAATCCAATTAAAATAGAAAAACATATCGGTATTAAAAACTTAAATTTCATAAACTTCATCTTCCTTTTCATAACTTTATTTTATAAAACATGTTTATCTATTTTTGTCGATTTATACTAAACAATTAAAAAACTTATGATTATAAGTGTTAAAATAAAAGAATATTTATAAAAACAAAAAATACCTGATTTCTCAAGTATTCTTTTTTACTTAACTTTATAATTATTTTAGTATAGTATAAATACCATCATTTAATTGTAATTGATTACTTATAAATATTATATAGTAAATTTAGTCAAGACACAGTTAAATTAACGATATCTAATCTATAATCCAAGTGTATATGGTGAACTTGAAGTTCCATTTCCTCCGGTGATTTGTGCGGAAGATATTAGATATAGGACTGGCCTAACGCCATACAGGCCGCCACCGAGAGCGTCGTCGTAGACATAGAAGAAGTTGACACTCCCACCTGACCCGACACCGAACGCATTGCCACTATCGCCGGCATACTGAGGCAATAACCATTGATAATCATTGTTAAATAACCAATTTGTACCATTACATACTCTTATATCATTTGATGATGAGTTTTCATCATATATTTTTTTATTTTCACAATTACTACTTGCATATCCATAATCACTTACATACATTAGTCCTAGTTTTCCAACCCAACTATTTGGATTTGTTCCATTGTAAAACTCATTACTTGTTGTATTTTGTATCTTTCTTTCATATGAATAAAATTGTAATGGTGTATCTGCATATCCATTATTATAGGTTACATTTTTTCCTCCTAAATAATATTTTGTATTTCCTATCATATTTTGTGCTTCACTTGTTAAACTATTTAGATATGTTGTATTAAGTTCTATATTTAATGTTGCTGGTCCAGCCCAATTATTTGTAATCCCTTCATCCCAATACTTATTTCCAATACTTTCATTTCTTACTATCTTTATTCTATTTTCAATATTTCCTGTTCCATCATCTGTTGGGAATACTCCGATTATTCTCCATACTTCATTATTAAATGTTACATAGTTTTTTGGACTTGCTCCACGATATCTATATTCTGTTATACTTTCTGTTGCTCCTATTTGTAATGTACTATCAGCAGGATGTGTTATAGTATATAGTCCACTATCATTTTGATTATTTGTTAATGCTATTAAAGTATCAGTAGCAGGTATTGGTTTTTCTACATTAGTATTATCTACTCCAATACTTACTACGAATTTAAAAGTAAATCCTGTTATTGTACCAGTTGAAGTATTACCATTTACAGATGTTGTTTGTGAACTTCCAAAGTTTTCATCTACCCATAATCTTAATCTATAATATTTAGTTTTGTTTGGATCTATTATATCACTATATAGTTTCATATTATTATTTACTTTTGTTAAGTTATTTAATGTTGTTGGATCTATTAATTTTGTTTCTGTATTATTTTTAACTTCAGTTAAGTAAGCTTTTATATTACTTAAATTATTTGTATTATCACTTGTTAATAATATATTATAAGATACTCCTGTTGTTGTTTGTTTTTCTAAACTTACGTTAAAATCAAAATAATTATCACTTTTCATACCTTCTGTATTACTTAAAATATCATTATTTGTTATAGTCATACTAGAAGATGTTTCATTATAATTAAATTTTAATCCTCCGACTAAAATGGTATTTTCTTTATTACCTACAAAGTTAAATTTAATTAATGCATATGTTACTCCGATAATTAAAATAAATGATAAAACAGAAGTTATTGCTACTTTTAATATGTTCATATTCTTATTCATATAATCACGTCCTTATTATCATATTTATTTTATCATATATTATTTTAATTAACAATTATTTTATTAAAAAAATATACTATTTTGGGTAGTATATTTTTTCATCTTTTTTAAGTCTTATGTAAAATAATCCATTTTGAAAAGCAGTAAATTCTTTATAATCTTCTAAACAATTAGCCTCTAAATTTTTAATTTGTTCTTCAAGTTCTTTTATTTTATCGTTTAATTCTTTTATTATTTTATCTTTATCATCTTCTTTTTCATATACAATTGTATCTTCTTTTGTTCCTGCAACATGACAAAAACCTAAGTTATACCAAGTATAATTATCTTTTTCTATTTTTCCAATATAATCATATATACCATAGTCAATAAATCCTAAAATTTGTTTATCAAGTCCTGCTTCTTTTCTTGCTCTTAAAAACTCTCCTACTACTTTTATTTGATTTTTATTACTATCTTTTTCTTTCCTTTTATCCGTTCCTAAAACTTTAGTTAAAAGATTGGAACTTTCACCAGATGCTTGATCATAAAATAAATAACAATGTTTTAAAGGATCTACTGCGTATTTACCTCTGTCACTAAATTTATAATTATACCCTTTTGGACATATCCAGTATTCAAAATGTAAATGTGTTCCTGTTGAATAACCTGTTGAACCCATATAACCTACAATGGCTTTTTGTTTAACTTTTTCTCCTACTTTTATTGTAGTTCTATTTTTTAAATGTAAAAATCTATAAATAATGGTATTATTTTCTTTATCATATTTAAACACTGTATAATTACCTAAGTTTTTATCATAACCTTCTTCTACTAAAGTAGAATCATATATAGCATATACTTTTTCGCCTTGATATTTATGCCAACCTAAATCAACACCATAATGATATGAAGTTACTTTTGTAATAGGATCCACTCTCTGTCCAAACTTATCTGTTACCCCAATAAAATCAAGGGGTAATCTTTCATACATATAAAAACCTCCATCCTAATATAATATATGAAGGTTTTATTTTATTAAAAATAACATTAGTTTAGTTTTGAAAATTTTTTATCGACTAATCATACATCTGTTTGCTATAGTAGTAATTGGAAATATTTAAGTTTTTTAGTATCTGCCTCTTATCTTTATGAAAAAAAGGTTTGATAAAGTGAAAACAAAAACTTTTATTATAAATGTTTTGCGTTATATCTCTATCATTTTATTCATTATCACTATACTGATAATTGTTATAAAAAAATGACACTTAGTTTAATTATATTTAGACTAAATGTCAACACCCAAAATAATTTTTAGGTAGACATTTAAGCTTACCAAACTTAAATATCTTCTTTTTATTTTATGAAGTTTCCCTCATCTATATACATAATTTTATCATTTATGAAAATTTTTGCAAAATAAAAATCCTTATTGGATTATTTTTTATATGGCGGAGCGGGAGGGATTTGAACCCTCGCACCAGTTACCCGATCTACACCCTTAGCAGGGGCGCCTCTTCAGCCTCTTGAGTACCACTCCAAGAATGTTTTATTTCTAAAACGTAAGTTTATTATATAATATTTTTTTTACTTTTTCAACATAATTTTATTAATTTTTTTACTATTAATAAAATTATTTAAATATCTTAAAGAATATTATATAAAAAACTAGACATAAAATCTTATTTAATGTATATTAAACTTATGGGGGATTTTGTTATGAAATATGAAAATAAACTTAATGTTGACACGAAAGATATTAAAAGGATTAAAACAAAATTAATTGAGTATTTTAAGGTTAATCAAAATAGAACATATAACTTTAGTTACTTAAGTAAACTTTTTGGTTTTAATGATGATGAAGAATGTATATTTAAAGATTTACTTGAAAACTTAGAACTTGAAGGAAGAATACTTGTTAATGAAGATGAGATTAGTTATTTTAAGAAAAACGATAGATTAAAAATTGGAAAAGTTAAATTTAATAATAATAATAAACCTTACATTACTTATAACAATAGTGAAAAAAGTAAAATTTATATTGATAATTTAAATGGTGCGATCAATGGAGATATCGTTTTAGTAGAAACACACGAAAATACTACTAAAAAAATTGGTGATGTAAAAAAAATTATTAAAAGATTAAATGATGAAATTATATTAGACTGTATTATTGATAGTAAAAACAATTACACTTTAGTTCCAAAAGATAAAAGTTTTAATTATGATATTGAACTTGATTATTTGGATAATAAAACACTTGTTGATGGATCTAGAATTAAAATTAAATTACATGATTTTAAAAATGGAAGATATCGTGCTTCAGTTAGTGACTTAATTGGACATAAAGATGATCCTGATTTAGAAATTAGAACTATCGCATCTGATTTAGGTTGGGAAATTAGTTTTAATAAAGATGCGATTGATGAAGCATATAAAATTCCTACTTCGGTAAAAGAAGAAGATTTAAAAAATAGACTTGATTTAAGAGATGAAACTATTTTTACAATAGATGGTAAAGATACTAAAGATATGGATGATGCTGTTAGTATTAAAAAAGATAAAGATGGAAATTATATTCTTGGTGTCCATATTGCGGATGTTAGTTCTTACATAAAATCAAATATGAATCTTTATACTGAAGCTCTTAGAAGAAGTACAAGTTGTTATCCAGTTGGATATGTTATACCAATGCTTCCCCATATTATATCAAATGGTATTTGTTCTTTAAATCCTAATGTTGATAGGCTTACTTTATCCGTTATTATGAAAATAGATGAAGAAGGTAAAGTTATTGATTATGATATTAAAAAAAGTGTAATTAATTCTAAAAAGAAAATGACTTATGAAGACGTCAACAAAATACTTGTTGATAAACAAATGGTTCCTGGTTATGAAAAGTTTTTAAATGATTTAAAACTAATGGAAGAATTACATCACATATTAGATAAAAATAAGAAAAATCGTGGTTATTTAAATTTTGGTGATCATGATATAAAAATTGAATATGAAGTAAATGGTAATGTTAAAAGTATTTCTTTATGTACAAGAAGAGTTAGTGAAATGATGATTGAAGATTTCATGTTAAAAGCTAATGAAACTGTTGCTACTTTTGCAAGAAGTTTACAATTAATCTTTAATTACAGAGTTCATCCATCACCAGATCCTGAAATTATAAGACAAAAAATTGAATATATTAATTCTCTTGGTTTTAATATTAAATTACCAAAGAATCTAAATAATCCATTTGCTATTCAAAGTATTATGAAACAACTTAATGAAAATCCACTTGCTGAAGCTTTAAATGAGATTTTACTTCAAGGTATGCGTTCAGCTTACTATAGTACTTCTAATATAGGTCATTATGGTTTAGGAATTAATGCTCTTAAAGGCGAAGCTTATTGTCATTTTACTTCTCCTATTAGAAGGGTTATGGATTTAATCGTTCATATGATTATAAAAGAAATAATAACTGATGAAAAATACTTTGGTAAGAAAAATTTTGAAAGTTTTGTTAATGAATTATGTGCTTGGTCATCAAGTAGACAACGTTTAGAAGATAAAATTGAAAAAGAATGTATTGGTCTTAGAACTGCTCAATATATGCAAAATAATATTGGTAAAACTTTTGAAGGCAAAATAACTTATATAAGTAAAAAAAGTATTATGATAGTAACTAAAGAAAATGTTTATGCTAACATAAAATTAAGAGATTTAAATGAAAATTGTAAATTTGATCCTAAAACATGTACGTTTAACTTAGATGATAAAATATACACAGTTGGTGATACCTTACCAGTCGTTGTAGTGGATGTTGATATGGATTCTAGAAAAGTTCATTTTAAATATAAAAAAGAAGTTAATGAAAATACAGTTATTGGAAATATGACAAAAATAAGAAGAATAAGAAAATAAACTTATTCTTCTTTATTTATTCTTAAACTATTTACTCCTATATCATAATAAGAAAGATCAAAATCTTTTCTTTTTTTATAGTTATAAATAATCATTAAATTATCTCTTTCTTTTATTTTATATAAGTTATTAAATCTATCTTTTAAATAAATTTTATCGTTATTAAAATATTTATTTAAACTAAATTTAGATATCATAACTTCTTCATATCCTTCCGCAACTAATTCTAAATTAGGATTGGCTTTATATCTTTCTTCATAAGCTTTTATAAGTATTTCAATTTGTTTTTTAGTAAGCTCATATGATAAAGTTACTCTTTCTGCACCAAGACTATGTAAAAAGGCCACTGTATAAGAATTAACCACATTAAATGATGTATCTGTTATACAAGATTTATGATTATTAAAATATCCTATTTCTCCTACTAAAACTTCTTTATTATAAGTTTTTTTATATTTGTCTATTACTCTTGGAAGTTTTAAAATTGTTCCATCTATATCCTTAATTGAGTAAATATAATCATATTTCTTCTTTAAGATGTTTATATCTTCATTTTTATCTATTAAAATATTTAATAATCTTTCTTTAGGATATGATTTAACATCTATCTTATATTCACATTTTTTATAAGGTATTTTATATAATCTTTTATTATTAAGTTCTTCAAAAGCTTTTCTTTTTAATTCATTTATAACATTAAGTGGAATAAAAACATTATTATCTATTTCTATATCTAATATTTCATATTTATAAACTGTAGTTTTTATTTTATTTAATTTTTCTTCTACTTCCTTTTTTGTTGTAGCTTTTTTTATAGCTTTATCTGTTTTTGATGAACTAACAACTATTACTTTATTAACACCATCAGTTACTTCAAAAATTATTTTTTCATTTAGTTTAGCAATAAATTTAGCCTTTACTAATACTTTTCTTTGGTTAGAAGATATAATATTATTAATTTCTTCATTAAGTTTACTATCAAGAGTAAGTAAAACTTTATCATTTTTTTCTACTTTATCATTTACTTTTATAGTTATAATATCGCCTTTTTTAGCGTTTTTTACTAGTTTAGAATTAATATAAAAATTATTTACATTAACAACAACATCATTTTTACATACAATTCTTAAACCATCATTTATATTTATTTCATCATTAAGTTTTATCGTAGCAATATTATTTTTATAACTAATAACTTTACCTACTTCTACTCCTTGATGATTAGGTCTTGAAACATTTATAACCTTATTATTTTCTTCATCAAATAAAAATCCTTTAGTAAATTCTCTATTAAATATTTTCTTTAGATTATATAACTCTTCATAATCAATTTTTATTTCATTATTTTCATAATAAGAATCTATCGCTAATCTATAAAGTTTTACAACAGTATAAACATAACTACTTGATTTCATCCTTCCTTCGATTTTTAAACTAGTAATACCAACGTCAAGTAAAGTTTTTAAATTTTCTAATGAACATAAATCTTTCATACTTAATGGATAAAAATTTTCTAAGAGTGTATTATTTTTCTCATCAACGATACTATACATTTGTCTACAACTACCTGCACATGTACCCCTGTTACCACTTCTTTGTCCAATTAGGCTACTCATTAAACATTGTCCTGAGTAGCTTACACATAAAGCTCCATGAACAAATATTTCAATATCTATATTTGTGTTTTCTTTTATTTCTTTAATTTTAGAAACACTTGTTTCACGAGCAAGTACTACTCTTTTTACCCCAAGTTTTTCCATAAAAGATGCGCCATCAAGGTTATGAATATGCATTTGGGTTGATGCATGAACTTCTAAATTAGGAAATGTTTTTCTAACTAAATCTAGCATTCCTAAGTCTTGAATAATAACAGCATCAACATTATTTCTATGTAAAAAAGAAATATATTCTAAAAAGCCATCTACTTCTTTTTCATACACTAAAATATTAGTAGTAACATAAACTTTTACACCATAAAGATGAGCATAATTAATTGCTTTTACTATCTCTTCATCAGTAAAATTAGATGAAAAAGCACGTGCTCCAAAAAGTTTGCCACCTATGTAAACTGCATCACATCCCGCTTCAATTGCAGCTTTTAAACATGAAAAGTCCCCTGCTGGGGCTAGTAATTCTACTTTTTTCATAATCTATTCCTTTCTCTTTGTTCTTCTTTTAATACACTTTCTAACTCTAATATAATTTCTTTTAATTCCTTTAATAATAATTCTTTTTTAGAAATTAATAAATCTTGTTCTAACTCTAAACTAATTGTTTTAGTCAAAATAGCAATATTTTTTATTTTATTTTCTTTTTCTTGTAATGATAAGTATTCTTTATATTTTATACTTTTTATAAATTCTAATATAATTGTTCTTCCAACATCTTTTAAATTATTAATTTCTTTTAACTTATCTATATTATTTAATAAATCTTCAAAAGTAAAAATATTGTTTTTATATAAAACGTAACATAATCTTTTGTTAAGGTTTAAATTTTCAAGTAAAATAACACCTTGATTTTTTAAATTATCTACTTTTATTTTATAATCATTTTCTTCTTCTTTTAAATAAAAACCAAATTCATGTAATTTATCTTTTATTTCTGTAGCTCTTTTTAATCCAATTTTAGTCATATAAAATAAATCCTGATATTTTAAATTTAATAAATCTTTTATGAAAAAAACACCATTATTTTTTAATCTATTTAATGTTCCCGTATTTAGATTTAAAACTTCGATTGCATCACTTTCTTTTATCATAAAACCACCCTTAATAATTCCAAATGCTTAATTTTCCTTTAGCTTTTATAGGAGTTATTTTTTCAATATCTTCTAAAACCCAAGCATATCTTCCAGCTTCATAATGACCGCATAAATATTCTATATAATTATTCTTTTTTAAATTATTTATAAAATCTTCTGTCATATAAATGCAGTCAACTAATTTACATTTACATATTATATAACCATTATGTAACTCATCTTCTTTATAATACTTTTTTAATTCTTCTTTAACATTTTTATTAGTACTTAAACTAGCATGAATATAAAGTTCTCCTCTGTAAGAAGTTTTCCAACTTCTTGTTTCAATAAATTTTACTTTCTTATAAATAAGGGTAGCAAATGGTTCTTTTATTGTTAAAACTTTCATATTTTATGCTCCTTTTACTTGATTTAAGTAATTATTTACTTTCATAGCCCAGGTATTACTTCCTCCAGCATATTTTTTTTCCATAAGTTCTGGAGTTGTTAATCCTTTTTTATAATAACCTGTAGATAATAATTTTATAAAAGTTTCAATTCCATCTTCTAAAGTATCAAACTTTCTAAAACTTCCTCCAAAACAACCAGGACTACCTTTCATACCACCAACATTATTACATTCTCTTACAAGTCTTGAACATCCCCATTTACAACCTGTTTCAAGAAGGGAAATAGATACTGCCACATAAGGGTCAACTTCATATTCAATAGAGTATTTAGCAAATAAATTACCTGTACCTTTTAAATTAGATTTTAATGATTTATTTAATTTAGCTGCAAGTTCATCAATAGTTAATCCTTCATATAAAACTTCAACAAATATTTCCTCTCCTTTTTTATCTGTGGGATTAAAATTAATTTTTTTATTTTCTTCTGGTATAACATCTATCTTATTTTCATTAAGAAGTCTATAAGCATTAAATAAATCTTTTTCATATATATAAATAAGCATAACTAAAATAATAATAGCTATTAAAAATGATATTAATATGTATTTTATTATTTTCAACTTATTCATAACTTCCTCCGTTTAATTAATTTACGTCTATTAGTATAACAAATTTTTCTTAATTTGACAAAATTTGATACAAATATTATATAAATTTTATAAAATCGTGGTATAATATCATTATATTATTAGTAAAGGAAGGAAAAAGTATGAAAGTTTATAAAAAAGAATTACCTGCTGGAGTAAGAAAAATGTTTACTACTGAAAAAGGTGTTAAAGTTAAAATAGTTAATAGTTTATATACTAAAAATAAAAAGAAAAAAAACAAATAAATTTTTAAAGTTTATTTGTTTTTTAATATTCTTCTTTTAAAGCATCGGATTTTGTTTTATGAACAGTTCCTTTTTTATGGCTTGGTGGTGAATATATTGAATAAAGTTTCAAAGGCATTGTTCCTATATTTATTATATTATGCCATGTGTTTTGTGGAACAACAATAATACTTCCATCATATACTTGTTTACTAAAAGTAACATTTTCCTTTTCTTTTCCCATGTTAACCAAACCTACACCTTGAACAATTACTAATATTTGATCAACTTTAGGGTGTATTTCAAGTCCAACATCAGTTCCTACAGGAATATTCATTAAAGTTATTTGAGTGTTATTACCAGTCCATAATGTACTTCTGTAATTTCTATTTAATTTTGTTATATCATTTATATTTATAACAAAAGGATTATCTCCATAATCTTTTATAATATTATTTTCATCATTATTTCTTGTAAAATAATCATAATAGTTATAATAATTCATAAAAACCCCTTTCATATATATAATATGTAAGAGGTTTTTTAATGTTTATTTATATTTTTTTATTATTCTTAAGGTATTTAAAATTGTAAGTAATGTTACTCCTGTATCAGCAAATACAGCAAGCCACATATTAGCATAGCCAAATAAGCTTAAGAAAAGAATTAATAATTTTACTGTTATAGCAAAGACTAAATTTTGTTTAATAATATATTTTGTATATTTTGATATATCTATTGCAAGAGGTATTTTATCTATCTCATCATTCATAATAACAATATCACTTGCTTCAATAGCAACTTCACTACCAACATTTCCCATAGATATTCCTATATCTGCTCTTTTCAAAACTGGTGCATCGTTAACACCATCTCCAATAAACATTGTTATTTTATTATCTTTAGCCACTTCTTCATAACTTTCATATTTATCTTTTGGGAGCATTTCATATTTTATTTCATCAATTTTTAGTTTGTTTCCAATATCTAAAGCAACTTCTTTTTTATCTCCAGTAAACATAAATATTTTTATTTTATATTTTTTCAACTTTTCAATTGTTTTAGAAGCATTATCTTTAATACCGTCACTTATATAAACGGATGCAACATGTTTATTATTAATATTTAAATGAAGTAGTCCATCTTTATGGCAATTACATAACGTTTTATTTCCAATAGTTATAAAATCATCATTAATTTTAAATGATATTCCTTTTCCCTCTAATTCTTTAAAATCTTTTACATCTTTTGCTATAATCTTGTCTTTTTTTAAATTAGTTATTGATTTAGCAATTGGATGATTAGAAAAGCTTTCTCCTTTTACCATTATATCTATTATTTCATCTTTAGTATAAGATTTATCAGTAATTACAATATCAGTAACTTTAAAATCTCCTGAAGTCAAAGTTCCTGTTTTATCAAAAATAATACTTGTTGTGTTACTTAAATTATCTAAGTAATTACTTCCTTTTATTAAAATACCTTTTTTACTAGCCACCCCAATACCTGTAAAATATGATAAAGGAATAGATATAGCAATAGCACATGGGCATGATATTACTAAAAATGTTAGGCCACGATATAAAGCATCGTTTTGTGATACATTAAATAATAAAGGTAGTAAAACAATAACTAAAATAGCTAATAATAAAATAATAGGTGTATAAACTTTACTAAATTTAGAAATTATTGTTTCTGTTTTTGTTTTTTTATCTGTAGCATTTTCTAAAAGTTCTATTATTTTATTAACTGTTGAGTCTTCAAATAAGGAAGTAGCTTTTATTGTTATTACATCTGAAACATTAATGCTACCGGATAAAACATTACTTTTTTCACTAACAGGAACAAAAGCACTTTCTCCAGTTAAAGAAGACATATCGAGATAAGTACTTCCTTTAACTATAACTCCATCAACTGGTATTTTTTCTCCTTTTTTAACAATAAGTAAATCATTTATTTTTATATCTTCAACATCTATTTTAGATGTTGTATTACCTTTTTTTAAATTAGCATAACTTTGTTTTATATCAAGTAAATCTTTAATGCTTCTTCTTGAATTATTAATAGCTTTTTCTTCAAGTATTTTCCCAATTGTATATAATGAAATAACCATTGCTCCCTCAAGAACATTATTTGTAAAAAATGCTCCAAGACAAGATATTGTTATAAGTAAGTTTTCATTTATTGTTTTACTTTTTATTAATAACTTAATTGAATTTAGAAATGTTCTGTAAAGAAGTAAAACATAAGATATTATATATAAAGCTAATTTTA